>ERZ1370068.6073-contig-5075_pt1 | contig 67921 bp, 110 predicted proteins | sample MGYA00561227_ERZ1370068 | MGnify/ENA primary metagenome ERZ1370068 (study PRJEB38410, sample SAMEA6850437) | metagenome | study: Metagenomic assessment of the ecological functions of the soil: analysis of the soil microbiota associated with the... | reverse complement strand
TGTACTTCGTTCCAGATTATGTGCTGATTCACTGGCATTGTTGAAGAAGAAAGTTGAGTCGATTTTCGAAATGGAAATCAAACGGAGTCAATCACAACCGTCCACCACACACTTTCCGGGGCTTTACGTTCAAGCTCGCCGACGTTTGCGACCGATACCCGCATGGGCTACGGGGCGATGCAGCTGAAGCTGGTCCACTGTCGCTACGGGCCGCCCGCAGGCCACGGCGATGCAATCGCGGTCTGCGCGAAGTCGTCAGGCTCGGCATCAACCACGTCGGCGGCGTACGTATAGTCCGCATGTGACCAATCAAATCATTAAAGCGCTGCATCCTTATCCGGAGCGGTTGCGGATCGTCACCAAAGTCGGCGCGTCCGCGGCAAAGAGGAACAGCCCGCAGCGCTCGCTTGAACGAATTTGAGGCAGGCGGTTGTGACAATCTCAACAATCTCGGCCTCGGCGCACTCGATGTCGTCAATCACGCGTCAGTGGGCTGCGGCCCGACACCTGGAGCCGGGTTCGATCGCGGAGCCGTTCAGCGTGATTTCGCCGAAATGCGGCGTAAGGTCTGATCAGAAGCACCTCGGGCTGAAAGCAGTAAGGTGGCCGTTAGCAGAATCGCCGAGGCGCAATCGGTCGACGCCAATCGTCTGCGTCCAGAACACCACAATATCGCCACCGGCAGGATGATTCGCTGAACGACGCCCTTGCCGAACGCGAAGGCGCGGTTATGTGCCGCTACTTTCCCACTCGGTGGCTTTTTCACCGCCGTGCAATCCGGACAGCACGCTCCTCGGCGTCGCCATGCCCGCCTGAGACGCGAGCCCCAGTGGCAGTCGTGGCGCCCGGCGTGGCCGCGGCAGCGTTCGCCCAACATTCATGCTCATCCCCGGAACATCATCTGCCGAGCATCTGAGAGAGAATGTAGCCGGCGCTGGCCTGCAATTGCCCAATAAGTGGTGCCGAGTTAAATCGCATCGTCGCGGTTTCAGCATAATTTCGCGCTGCCGAAGCCGAAGTCGGTTGAGTTGATTGTTGAGTGTTGAGGGCAGAAGGCCCGAATCAATGGCAATCCCGCTCGAACTGGTGCGCTTCTCGCCATTTAGTTCCGCCCCTGGGAGTCGGACTCTGCCCATCCTCACCGCATCGCCTCTAAGACGGCGATGAGATTTGCTGGGCGATGATGGCAGGGCTCTGTTTGAATCGCTTTCCCCAGCCCGTCTCGGCGACAGGGTCGCGGCCTTCGTCGAATTCGATGTGATCGATGAGGGTCTCGATCGGTTTACCGGTTAGGCCACTCTCCTGGATGCGCTGCGGCAGGACGTGGCTGCGTTCGTCGCGCCAGCCGAGCTTGGCGATGAAGCGATTCCAGACGTGGCACTCTTCGTCGGTGCGCGGGGTGCCGTGGGCGTAGCGCCCAGTTCAGGACGGCTTCGTCGGTCTCGCCGGCGAGCGTGCGCTTCCTGATCTCGGAATAGGGGACGCCGAGGAAACGGCAGCAGCGCCCGTCGAGCGTGAACTGGTGCTCGCCGAGGTTCTCCTGCGTAATCCGGCGGGAGCTGACCGGCGGCGTGCAGGCGAATCTTATCCAGCATCCGCCCGAAATAGATCAGACGTCCGACTTTGTCGTAGCAACTGCGCAGGCCTGGAATGTTTTGCATGAGAGGAACAGTAACAGTCCGCAGTTTAGTATGGCGAGTTTCTGCCTAAGACAAGGAGCAACCTGTTTCACCATGGGAAAGTCGCCCATTCGTGGTTAGCCAGGATCGGGATTCGGCTCAGAACGGCTCGGTCACAACCGATCTTTTCGCCTTTAATGTGGCAAGGAGGGCTTTAAAATGCGCGCGCGCGATGCCGGGTGGCGTCTGGAAGTGGGCATGTTCTGTTCATCGACATCGTCGGTTATCTCCAGACTGCTCCTGAAGCCGCGGAGAGCGAGTTACAGGGCGAGGCTGAACAGAAGAGTCGTCAGCGGGACGAGCGAATTCCGGCGAGGCCGACTCCGCCGGAAAGTTGATCCGTCTTGCCGACTGGGCGACGGCATGGCGCTGGTTTCCACGCACCACCCCCGAGGCGCCGGCGCAGTGCGCCATCGGAGATCGCGCGGGCGCTGAAAGTCATCCCGCGATTCAACGCCGGATGGGAATCCCACAGCGGCCCGGTCAAGCGAGGTCGTCGGATGTCAATCAGCGGGCCAGCATCGCCGGCGCCGGAATCAACATGGCGCAGCGGGTGATGGATTGCGGCGATGCCGGGCGCATCCTGCTCTCCAAGGCACGTGGCCGAAGATCTCGAGCAGGACGAGCGTTGTGGCGGGCATCGCTCCTGCGCTGATCTTGGCACGTGCGAAGTGAAGCACGGGGTGCGCGTTGGCTGTGAGCCGATATCCTCTTCCGGACGCGGTTGGCAATCCGCAGCTGCCGGAAGAATTCCGGGCGCTTCCAGGAAACGTCAGCGCCCGCGTGCGCTTGGGCGTGCACTGGCGATCGGCCCTGCTGGTCGTCGCGGCCGCGGCTCGCCGCCTAGGGTTCGTCATTTTGCGCCGAGTCGACCGCGCTCGTTCGCTCGGCCACTGCGCCGGACAAAGCGTACGCCGTGCTTGCCGTTTGAAAATCTGAGCGACGACAAAAGCAACGCTTATTTCGTGGCAGGCAACTCAGGATGAAATCCTGACCGCGCTGGCAAAAGTCAGCGCGCCAAAGTGTTTCAAAACCTCGACTGCGAAATACAGCAGCCGCCCCGAGTTTGAAGACCATCGCGCGGGAGCTCGGCGTAATGGCAATTCTGGAAGGCAGCGTGCAAGCCCGGTGAAGAAGCCGTTCGCATCAATGTCAGCTCATTAATGGGCGCGTCGACACTCACCTGTGGGCGGAGAGCTACGATCGTGAACTAAAGAAAGTGTTCGAGGTGGAGCGAGAGGTGGCGAGCCGTTGCTAGCAAACTCAAGGCGCAATTGTCGCCTCAGGATACAAAGGAGGAGCTGTCGCGCGTGCCGACTTCCGAATCCCCAAGCCTACGATCGCTATCTTAAGGGTGAGTTCGCCAGGAATGAATTCAAAAACGCGCGCGCCAACAGTCTCAAACCGGCCATCAGAATTCTTCAAACGGGCGATCGCTTTCGATCCGCGTTTCGCCTGGCCTACGAAACTGGCCGATGCCGAGATGCGCTATCGCCATGGAAGAGCGATTCGCCGCAAATGTTTGCCGAAGGTCGAGCGAATCTGGCGAAGCGCTCGGAAATGAGCCGGACCTGATCGAAGCCCGCATCTTCTCCAAGCTATGCGTCTGTTGGCAGCCGATCGCGACTGGGCCCGTGCCCTGGCCGAGTGAACACTTCTCTCGCGTGCGCCCAATGATGCTCAGTTGTGGCAACGATGGCTGACGCCAAGGCGGCAATGGGCGGCGACGTGCCGGGCGCATTGGATGCAATCAAACGGGCGATGGGCTCCGATCTCCGCAACGGCGAATACCTTCGGACGTTAGAAGTGGTGCACGGTTTTGCGACGTTACCGCGAGGAATCAGTTCGTAGTTCGCGCTCTCGAACGGGTGGGTCGCGACTCAGCATCGCGCCCTATCGCTCATCTGGAGTGACCGACTCGCTGAAGCACAGGCGGAACCAAGCGAAGTGGCCGACAAATAAATTACAAAGCCTTATTCGGGCATCGAAGTATAACGCTTCAGCGGCTGGAAGTTTGGAGCTGGCGAAACTATGATGCTGCTGGCGCTTGCGGCAAAATCAGACGCCTGCGATCGTCTTCCCGACCATCGTCCCGGTTGGCAATATCCAGAAGAACACCGACCTCCGGTTTTATTCATCTCTACCAAGGCGACAAGGCAAGTGCGGAAAAGGAATTTATTGCCGCGCGGACTGAATTAGAAGGGTTACAACAGCAGACGCCGAGAACGCCGATTTTAATCAGGACGAATCTTTCTTCTCGCGGGCCTCGGTCAACACGCCGAAGCGGTGGAAGCTGCCCGGAAAGCAACTACGCTGTCGAAGGATACGTTCGGCGGCAATTATAGCGATAACTTCGTTTTTTATCTCGCTGAGATTTATGCGCATTTTGGCGATACCGATCTGGCGTTCGAAACAATGCAGAAACTGATCCGACAAACCGACCGCCGGCGTGGTGTGCGCGGCAGCGTTACGACGCGATCCGATCTGGGACCCGATTCGCAAGGATCGCGCTTCGAAAAAGCGATCGCGTCACTCGCGGACAAAGAATCCAGATAGCTGCAATCAAACAGTGCAGAGCGGGTGACGGGGAGTTAAAGAGTTGAGAGTTGAGAACGGGAGGTGTTTCGCGGGCTCTTTCTCGAATTACACCGGCGCTTGAGTCGAAACACCAATTTTATCGGCTGGCACGTGCGCGGCTGGCGTCGCGTCTTCAAGGTCGTCGTGGTTGATCCGGCAACCTGGGGCGTGGTGACTTCGTTGCCGCCGCCATCCCTCGAGTTCTGCTGGCTCTCGATCCGGGCGTAATGGGAACGTTGCGTAGCAGGCAATCAACAGCCTTTTGTCATTGCCTATGGCCCGGCTTGCGGTGCGCTCGTGTGGATCAATCCGAGCCTGGGGGGGGAATGTCACGAACCTCGCGACACCGAAGGACTCATGTCGCCGACCCCCACACCGACGCCATGAAACGCGCCCTGCCCCGACCCGACGCCCAGCCCGACGCCACCACCATCGCGCCAACGGTGGTGAGGGTCATATCCGATCGCAGCTCAGTTCGGTCGCTATTATCACGTTCACTTTCACCAGGGCCGGCAACCCTCCCTGCAACGTCGTGACGGTTTTCTTCCACGTGGGGGCAGGGGGCAAAGCTGCTGATGACTATACCCTGCTCGACGCTTGGCCGGGATGCTGCCGTCCCCGGGGCCCCCGTGCAGCTTCCGCTGTGTTGAATAACCTGTACATCACGGAGGAAACCGTTTCCGATTACCATCACGGCGCTCCTGAAGGACAGGCCTACTACCTAACGAAAAATCCAAAGGTGACGATTAAATCCTGACGAACTAAAGCAGCGCGCCAAGCCGATCAACATTCTTTTGGCGTGGCTGGGTCAGGCGCCCGCGATTCAAATTGGGGGCTGGGCTTGGTCTGCCGCACTGCAGACGGCGTTATCGGGATGACGGGGAACTCGGGAAAACGCCCGACGCTCAACGCTCAACTCCCAATAAACCCGGCTTCAACTTCCAACTATCTCCTGATCGGTTGCGGGCTTGGAGTTGGAGAGGCCTTAGTCGATCGCGGGTGGCGACTGCCGGGGATGGCGTTGGTGAGATGGTCGGGAGTGGGGTTGGTTCGGGTTGAGATACCGCCAATCGGTCAGCGTGAAAAATTGAAGGGCAGCGCACTCGGGGCGGGGTAGGGCTCGCAGGCGCGACCGTTGGCTGCGATACCGCCGCATGAACACCAAACGATTGTCGACTGGGGTTTTGTGGTGGCGGTAACGCTGGTGACGCGTTGCGGCGAAATGTACGGCATCGGCATCAGGTCAGGTGGCAGGCGCAACGGCTGGCGGCGAGGGCAACCCGCGGATCCATTGGCGGCAGGGCGAACGGCCGCGTTGAAGCAGGCGTTGTAGACGCGCAGGCATTCCGCCTCTGCAATTCGCGCGCGCCTCGACCGTCGGAGAGTTCCTGGCGTGGCCGTTACAAAGATGTACGTGGAGGCACACGCTCCGACGGCGGCGTTTTCCTGGTTGGTGGGCGCGGTTTGGCGTGCAGGATCGAGTCAAGATGAGCGACCGGAGAGAACCAGGGCGACGACAGGGCAGACGCGGAGTCGTTTCATACGGCGATTTGCTGCCGGTGAGGTTGGATCTTAAACGCAGCGAGACAAATGATACCGATGCAGAAGAGCCGGGGATTTGGGGATTAAGGTTGAGGGCCGTTCAGAAAACGCTCAGCCCTCCTCCGCGCCAGGCTCAGCGGGCAGGCGCTAGCCCGCGGGCAATAGGAAGTGCCTATCGCCGCCAGTTGCGCACAAAAGTATTTCAAAGCTCACATCGGTGGGTGTCTGCTCGGGCATGAAGACATTAAACTTCAGAAGCAGACATCAAAATGGCGGGCTCTTCAGGCGGGTCGTCAAACGGACCTCGATTGGCCCCGTGGCGATCAGTTTCAACGCGCGCTTTTAACCTCAACCTTTTCGGTCCCGGCACAGACGCGCTTATCATCGGCAGCTTGTTTCTGTTGATCTCAATTTTCCATCGTGGCCGCATGCCGCCTGCCTCAGAAAGGGGTGATCTAATTGAAAACGAAACCGCTCCGGTAACCACGGCAATTATTCGTTTCTGAGCGGGCGTTGCCGGCTGCGGAACGGCCCGGCTGCTTCGCTGACTTTATTTCTTTGGGGCGTGATCGTCATCGTAGCTCGCGATGCGCCCGCTGTTCTCGATAGCAGCCCGGCGACGGGACCCTGAGATAAGGAAAAGGGCTGAGGAGGGAGCCATGAGTCTTCTAATTATTGTGTATTATCTTATGTAGCGAGCGATCAGCGGGCGCTAAATGCGCAAAGGCAACCGCGACTTCCTCACCGGAACCGCGGCGGTCGCTTTATGCTCTCGAGGCGGGAGAGGATTGCCTGCCTTGACCTCAGCGACCAGAGGACCGGCGGCGCAAAGGCAAACGACGCTTACAGCGAAGTTCGGTCTCGATCATCATTGCGGCACTAAGGTTACACCTAATCGAGCCGCGACCATCTGGGCAATGGTGCCGAGTTGAGCGCCTCTTTGATGCAGTTCGGGGCAGGTGGTGGGCTGAGGAATTGATGAACCTGCGTCGAAAGGCAATGCATCTCTTGCAAGAGCAGAAGCTTTTTGCGATTTGAGATCGGACCATTTGATCTTTTTCTTTTCGCGGGCCGATGCTCTTTCGGCAGCAGAATTAGGAGCGCTTCTTTCCTAACGAATGACGCTCGAGAGCGGGACTTTCGCCGCAGGTGCAGCGAAGCCAAACGATGTCAGCTGGCCATCTTTAGGCGTTGGACGAGTCTCTCGGTAGTGTCCTCAAAGACTTCCAGAGTGACTTTCGGGTAAAGCTGTTGAAATTTTCCGATCAATGCCGGCAAAACGTAGGCGCGATGGTCGGAATGGCGCCCACGGCCAGCCGGCCCACGACATCTCGTGCTTGAGTTCGTCCACGCAATGGCGCGCATCGGCGATCTCCGCCAGAATCTTTCGCGCGTGGGCGAGCAAACAATTTCCAACCTCCGTGACCACAACCAGGCGCGGGAGACGGTCGAACAACCTCACCCATCTCCAGCGCAGCTTTTGAATGCGCGGCTGAGCGAAGGCTGAGCCACATGTTCGCGAGCCGCCGCGCGCGAAAACTGCCTTCCTCAGCGACAGCTACGAAGTAACGAAGCTGATGAATCTCCATCGGGAAAAATCCAGTTGAGGCCACAGTCCGCTCGTGGTCCTACCTTGTCCAGAAACGCAAGGTTACAATTTAGCTAATTATAGCCCGGCCCGCGATCGAACGACGACAGCCGGATGCAACGCGCACAGCATGAGCGGACCGCAAAGCAAGCGAGGCCCGAGGGTTGTAGATTTGCTAAACTGCTCCCCGCGAGCCGCTTTGTTTGCGGTGCGAAGACTTCAACGCTACGGCACATGATCAAATTCATCTCTCCGTGACGGCGCTGGTCGCGCTGAACGCAGTGGTCTTCCCTTGAGAAGCGAAGACAAAGCCGGAGGACCACATTGATGACGTTGAGCAAGAGAACCACCAGCGGAGCGCACGCGGTCGCCACGGAGTCAGCCACCGCCCCGGAGAAGAAGAAGATCGCCGTGGTGCGGCAGCACAACCAGTTTTCGGGCGAAAGTGAAGAAGGCGCGAAACGCTGAAAAGGAGAAGACGGGTTCCGGCCGGTTCCATGCGTTCATAAACTCATCTTCAAGAAGACCGGCGAGCTGAAGTATTGGAGCGCGGTCGGTGGCGGCACGACGATCGAGGCAGTAGTGACGGCACCGGGGAACTCAACTGGAAAACGGACGCGCGACGGGCCAAGCCAACTCGGCGGTCAGGCTGATGCCATGATTCGAAAGGCTTCGATGTGCGGTTTGATGTCGCGCTGCTCAGTCGGCGAGGGTTGCGGCATCCGCCGCCAAGAAGCCGGGCCCGGCGGCGAACTGGAAACAGCCGTTACGGCGCGCTAAAGGGGCGGTAAAAGGAGATAACCTGATATGGCGTGGCACGCTGGGGTGAGCCGTTTAGCGGAAAACCGGGGATCGTGCTGGTGTTCACGGAGGAAGGATCATTCAAGGAGAAGAAGCCCGATAACGGCGCCATGTTTAGCAAATTCGGCAGCGCGTTGATCATCTCACTGCACGACGAGGCGTCTACGGGTGCCGGGTGATTCGCTGGCGCGCATAAAAGCGGGGCTTCTGGCTCGATCGGTCAATCGAGACGAGCGGATTCACCCTACTCATCGGCAAAGTGGAAGTGAACTTGCGACCAACGGGCCGGTCGATACCTTTGGCGAAACATGGGAGGTGAAGCTCAGAGTTCATGGCCCCCGTTGGGCGAGACCCCGAAAAAGAGTAGGTCGCCGAATCGACCAAGCCGGAGAACGAAGCAAACGACAGAAAAATCAGACCTGACGAGCCGGACACGGAAGCGGCGACCAAGCCCGCCGCGCCCGGCTTAAACGCCAAGGATCTTGCCCCTAACGAAGATGCAAGCGATATCGAGTGCAAGAGCGCTGGTGGGCAACCTCCACCATTTTCCGAAACAGGGTTGCCGGTGAAGAGCGCCTGCGCGGAACTGGCCGCAAATTTGAAGGCCAGGGATGGGCCCAGGATGGTAGCGACCTGATCACCCGAACTCATCCATCCTGAAGCGCAAACGTGGTCAAGCGAGTCTTACCATCTTCGTCAAACCGGAGAATGGAGGGCAGAAGTGAAAATGATGACCTGGTCTGTCTGGGAGAGCGACGGAGGTTAGTGTTGAGTGTTGAGAGTTGATGACGAAGGGGACCACCTTCGCCACCTCCTTCGCTAGCTCACGGCGGTCAAGAAGGCTAGGGCGGGCAAGCGATTGGTGGGGCGCCGTGACGCGGGTGAAGAGGCGGCCGGGCTTTCAAACTCTGTCGAGTCGTCTCCTTAATGGGAGCGACCTCAGTGTCGCGATCTTTTTTGGTATTCCCTCGGACACGGTCGCCAGTTATTGTTAGCGGATCATGAACATCAATCGCCTTTCGTTGATCATTCTTCTCGGACTTGGTTCTTATCGCCTATGGATTCGGCTCGAAGGACGCGCAAGCTTTGACCATCCGCACCGTGGCAATCGATCGAACATTGCCATCTGAAGAAAATGCAGTTTAGCCAGGCTGACGAAATGTTGACCGGCAATCATCGTTGGCGCCGCGGGTCCCGCAGGCGCGGGCGCGATGGTCCCGGATAAGCGGCTCGGTCCGATTTCAATATTCCGCGAATCTGTTGCGCGAAGAAATGCGACTGATCATGGAAAAGGTCGGGAAGGTGGTGAAGAAACAAGAGGCCCGACCGATGCGATCTGCATATTGAAGTCGGGATGTATGGGTTCGCTCGGCCGAAATGTTTGCCCGACGCGTGAATCCGGTTGATGTGGTGACTGCGAAGTTGGTCGGGGCTGACGGCAAGCAGATTTGGCGCTTTGCCAGCTACGTTAGCCACCTAACCCCGGCCTGGCACGCCGGCAATTTTGCCGGAAAATTAGGAAGATCCCCAGGTCAGGGTCGATATGTTCCGATGTCGCGGTCCAGCTCTTGTGGGGAAAAAAGCAGTCGAAATTGCAGAAATAAGGCGCTGCTGAACGGCATTTTACCAGCAAGTATGACTTGGAGAGCCGGAAGTGTTCAACCCTCAACGCCTCAACACTCAACACTCAACACTCAACGCCCAACGCTTAACGCTCAGCAAAGGCTGGTTGGCTGGCCGTTCCCTCAATCTTTTGAGGAAGCAGCCAGCACGGCCGGGAAGAAGAGTCACACATGGGAACAATTGAGCCTGGCGCAGGATTCGCGAAGCTCGCGCGCGGATCCGGCCCCACAGTCATCGCACCTCGGTCCACGACCAGCTCTCGCGGTTCGACGCGGCGCAGCGGGCGCTTCACTGTTTTCAAATGCGAAAACTTCCAGAGAAGTCGGCGCGTTCTGCGGCGCTGGCGCGACCAGCGCCGTCTTCGCGCTCGATGGCCGAACTTCGCCCGAAGAGCAGCGGGGCGTGCAGCCGCGGCATTCATCCGGACGATCACGGCCGAGGCGCTGGCCCGGGCTGCCGGATTAAGAAAAAAATCCCGGCGCACGTCGATCATGCCTGTCGCAAAGATTCGTCCAAAGTGAAGATTGAGCGCCGTCGAAGAGGCTACGGCGCCCGGAGCACCATGCTGCGAGCCTAACGATGCCGCGCGCGACGCGAGCCAGCAGCCGATATCATTGCCAAAACCGGCGCTTCACTCTCATCCATCCATTCGAGAACGAAGATGTCATGGCCGGGCAGGGCACGGTGCGCTCAGCGCTGGGGACCTCAGAAAAGTCAACGACCTCGACATTTGTTTTTGTGTCCAGTCGGCGGAGCGTGGTGTTGCTCGCGGGCACGCGGTGTGATGCCCAGCAGCGAAATCATACTGACCGCTGGGATCAAGGTGATCGCCGCTGAGCCTGCAGAAATGTGGATGACGCCGCGCCATATCGTTCAGGGCGAAGAAGCGGCTGGTGCACTGGAAAAGAAATTCACCATCGCCGACGGCTTGCGCGCCAACGTCGGCGCGCCGACCTTTCGAAATCATTTCAGAGGAGGCCGCGATCGACGACATAGTGACGGCGAGGTAGAGGAAGCCATTGTTGAAGCGTGCGCGCGATCTGGCAGACGATGAAGATCATCGAAAATCGAGGCCGTCCGCCGGCCGATTCAACTTCGCGGCCATTCTGGAAAGGAAAGTCGCCCTGACCGGTCGACGTGTTGGTATTATTCTTACCGGCGGCAATATTGATCTGGATGCCCTCCCGTGGAAATGACGGGCCGTTGAAAATAGAAGCCTGGCGTTGACTTCCGGATCATTTCTGCCCAACCAAAGGTTGTCTGTATAGATGGGAAGTTTCCGGTCGAGATGAAGCGCTCTACGCCGAATTGCCGAAAGAAAGAACACACCTAGATCCGACGTCATTACCAGCGTCAGCCTAACCGGAGAAAGAGGGGAGGTGGCGGTGTATCTGTGAAATCACCGACCCGCGCAATGCCCGCAGGAGATCGAGCGCGGGTTCAAGGTGGCCGGAGAACAGTTCGCTCACGCTTTCCACATGATCGACGACGAAGTCGAAGTGGAGGAAGTCACTGGGGCTGCGGCGATGGCGCCACCGGTTGAGGAGCAGTCGCGGGCGAGGCTGCCAAAGTCGTGGTTTACGAACGATCGGGTGGCGCGAGTCCAGGGTGCGCATGAGTAAAACCGAAACGAATTCAGCGCAGCCGCGCGAAAGACTGGAGAAAGATCATCGGCAGGAAACGCGCGCCACATCGAGCCGGCGACGGTGTGGGGAAAATCCGTAGAAATGGTAGGCTCTGCGATTGATGAACGGCGACGCGGCACGGCCAGCAAAAACCGTCGTTGTCGACGCAGCATCGCCGAAAACTTCAACGAGCGCGATATCCGCCACTGCTGCACGATAAGGATCTCACGCCTGCTGGTGCGCGCTCGATCAGCCGTGTCGCCGACGTGCTGCTGCGGATCGCGAACTCGCGGGATTAACGCGCTGGGGATTTTTGCAAACGCACCGGATGCGCGACATTGCTCGCCCGTGGCTCTATCCCGATTACCGAAAAGCTCCTCCTTAACGCAGGGGATGGCAGGCGATGAAGCCCGCGCGGGAACTGCTCAGAGCGGCCGCGTGTCGGAGGCTCAATACAGGCCGCCGTTGTTGAGAGGCAGTTACGTGCGCGAAGGCGCGAAGGCAATGCGCTCCGGTCTGCGCATCAAAAGCGCGATCGATGTCGAGAATGTGCGGATGCTGGGAGTCTCGCTCTCGGCGGGAAAAATCTGGCGCACTCGGTGGCGGTCGGTCTGGGTTATCTCTGAACCCACCGCCGACGCTCTGGTGCGCCTCCTGATCGAGCCAGCGATTCAGAAGCCAGCGATTATTCACTGTTCGTTATAGCGAGACTGCTGGCGCCGTCCACAGCGACGCTCTATGTAATCCCTGCCGCCGTTCCCAGGCGCATAGCGAAAGGGCAGTCATGATCGTCGTTGAAGCCGAAGCTTCTCAGCTGCAGCTCATCTCCGCGCTCGCGAAAAACACCGTTCGCTGCCGTCGAGGCCGATCTCCGTGCTCATCAAGCCTGCGCGCCGTCCCGACGGTCTTCTGAGGGCAGCATGGCGACTACTGTCACGCGACATTCTTGCGGCTGCTCCTCGTGTTGCCGAATCATCCCGCGTCACCCTTCATGAAACGCCGACCATCTCCGCCGTGGCGATGCGTCCCCGAGCTGCTGGTCGAGTCGCGCCGCGACGGAGGCATCGCGGTACGGCGAACGCTCCGCCGAACCGCCATCTCTGAACGCGACGGAGGCGTGGCTGCTGAATAACGAGTTTATCCGCTACGGCGAAAGCCTTGCCGGCCGGTTCGACGCACCTGATCAGGCGACCTCCAACCATCACGGGGGCGACCGCGCGTTGCATTTCGTCGCACTTTGATCTGCCCCGGCTGCGCGATACCTTCGATGTGCGCGCCGGCGAAGCGATGCGCCTGCCCGTCGGAACTGGGCTGCCTTTTGAGCTGCGTCTGGCCAGGTAGCACTCATAACTGTGACCGGCGAGCTGATGCGCTGCGAGCGCGCGCCGAGCAAGAAACCCTGGCGAACGCACAGGACCAATTCGTCTTTCAATGATCGAGAACGCTGGATGCAGGTGTTGACGCGCGGAATCTGAGAATGCGAACGCGGCGATCTCGCGCCCTCGAGCAGATGGGCTTCCGCGCCGAACAGACACCAACACGGCGCTGAGTACGACGGTCAGAAATGTTGTCAGTTCTTCGAAACGATTATCGAGGCTGCTGCCAGCGCAGTTGGAAGACCACGCTGACCCCGCAGGTCCAGAATTGGACCGGGAGATCGAGCGCGTCACGCCGGGCTCCAGATTGTCGTACCAGGCGAAGGTTGGTTTCAGGTGCGCTACTATGACACGCCGGAGTGGGAGGTGTTTGAACGCGATATCGGCGTCTGCTTTGTTCCAGGCAATCACAGACGCGGTGAAGAATGGCCACCTCGCTGTCATTGACACCGCCGGCCTGGAGGATTTCGAACCAGGTCATTCGCGATTGCGATCGGCGCAGACGGCCCGTGGCTTTACATCAACCGCGCGCACGCCAGGTATGTCGAAGAAACTGCGCGTGAGCTCGGCTCGGCCATAGCGGATCGTCGCGAGGCCTTGAAAGAAATTCATCACCGACCGTGACGCGCGTCGCTGATGCGACGACGAGCTTAGCCCTTCTGGCGCAGACGTTGCGCGAGTATCCAACTGCCGGTTTTGCCTGGCTCACGCGCCTCGCAGCAGATATCGGCAGCATCCTGGCGACAGGGAGTAGACACTGCAACAAGCGGTGCGAACGCTCGCCTTTCTCCACGCCCATCAGGGCGATGGCGACCCTCGTCGTCTGCCCGACATCGCTGGTGACCAACTGGGAGAATGCTGAAGCGCGGAAGTTCACGCCCGAGGCTCAAGACGCTCCTGCTGGAAGGAGTGCCGAGTCGCGCCGCCCGCTTCCATGCGATCGCAGGGCGTCGACTATCGCGGTCACGCAGAGTTACGCCACTCTCCTGCGGCGCGACATCGACACCTCTGCGCGAGAATCGGCCTTCTCGCCACCGCCGGTGACTCGACGAGAAAGCGCAGCCTGCACATCAAAAACCCGGAGACGCACAACACGCGCAGGCCGCCTACGCTCTCTCCGCGCGAATCCATCGCTTCGTCGCGCGACCGACGCACCCATGGAAAATTCGGTGCGCGATCTCACTGGTCCCGATCATGAACTTCACGCATGCCCGGGTATCGCCGGGAATCCAGCGCCGACTTTGCGCGAAGGCGCTACTGAGCTACCCGATGCGGCTCGCGGCTCGCGGAGATTCGCAACGCGCCGCTCGCCGGCGAAGCTGGCGGCGTTCTGCATCCGCCGGCGGAAACGCGAGCGTCGCGAAGAAAGATCTGCCCGAGAAAATCGAGCGGGTCGTGCCCTGCAGCCTATTGCGCGCCCATCAACGCGCCCGCCTACGACGCTCTGCTGCGCGAAGATCCAAGGCTAGGCCTCCGGCGGCTCCGGCGCCAAGAATGTCAGCGCTTCGGCGCCCCACGTAGCGGATAAAGAAGATGCTCACTGGTTTGCGCTCGCTCGCCGCCAGGTCTGCTGCGATCTCCGCCTCGTCGGCATCGAGACGGAAGGAGACCTCCGCCTGGAACTCGGACCTTCTCGACGAGCTCCTCGAGGAAGCGAGTCGACGGCGAACACCGCGTCGCTTTGTCTTCAGCCAGTTTCGTCTCCGATGCTGCACCTCATTCGCGAACGCCTGGAGAAGCTCGAGATTCCATTCTGCTATCTCGACGGCTCTACCAAACAGCGTCAGGAAATCGTGGATCGCTTCCAGAGCGATTCCGCGATTCCAGTCTTCCTGATCAGCCTGAAAGCCGGCGGCGTCGGCCTGAATCTCTCCGCCGCCGACACCGTCATTCATTTCGATCCGTGGTGGAATCCGGCGGTCGAGGCGCAGGCGACCGACCGCGCCATCGTATCAGGGACACGCGTCGTGACCGCTACAAACTGCCGCGCGGCACCGTCGAAAATCCTCGTTGCAGAAAAGCGCGCCGATCGGCGCCGCCATCGTGGCGAACCGCTTCTGTGACCTCACCACCGAAGAACTGGAAGAGCTTCTCGCGTAAACTGGAGGAATGGTAACCCGCGCCTTCTCCGTAATCGCGGCCATCTCGGCGGGCTGGCGTCGATCGCGCCGGGCTAACAATGCTGTAAGGAAGCTGGCACGCTCCGATGAGATGAACGAGTTGCATTTGCATCTCAGGAAGCGTCGGCAGCGTTGGATAAGATGGACTCTTGCACTGCACCCGGTTGGCTTTATCCGTTCGACGCTGAAGGGCCGGGAAGACGCGCGCGCCAGGATCGGAAGGCGCGCCGGACGCGTGGCTCGAGATCGAACCGCAATTTTGCGGAGGCACTCTTGGGGACCTGATTAGATGCGACTGATCGTCATCACGTGGTTAAACCAGGCCAGGCGCGACGTCCTCCAGAATCATCCGCGCGGCGACGAAAGCCGTCCACTCACCAAATTGTGTTTACGCGCTCACCGGCGCGACCCAACCCGCTCGGACTATCAGCAACGGTCATGGGAGTGACCGCCGCTGCGGTCAGGCTCTCCGGCGAGTCTTCGACCGGACTGGGAAAGGCTACGGCGCGACAAGCGGCTACAAGGCGGGAATTGGGCCAATCGAGGTATTCAGGCGAGCGCCGTAAGTCGACATCGATCGGCGTCGGTGCGCGCCGACGAATGAATACGGTGTCCTTATTCGCGCCGATCGTCACCGACCGCGCGCGGTACGGCGGCCGCGTCAGAACTCTTGTAAAAGTTCCATTACGGCCCGGAACAAGGCTTTGCCTTCGGTGACCGGCGACGACGGCTTCGCGACGCGATCGGCGCTGCAGGTCGAGCGATCGACGACATACTCGCCTGTACGATTCGCGCCGTCAGGCGCCACGGCGGATCGTGCGGCGCCGTTTTTCCAGCAGGCGCATCGCGGTCGTGGTGGGTCCGCTCGTCAATCGATGAAATTGGACTGGCGCGGTGATGTGCATGAAGCGTTGACCGGGTACGGGCATACGCGCTTTGAGCCACCGACACTCGAGTAACTGGCGTGATGTTGATGAACCCGCGCCGGCCGGAGACGAAACGGGAGATATTCGGTGAGGAGATTTCTGGTGCTCTGTGGCGACCGCCTGACAACGTTTTAGTGCCGCCATGCCCGCATCCACAGTGAACAATGCAGGCATTTCAGTCACTGCGCTACGGAGCTGGTCGTCCGATGGCGATGATCTACAAATAACCAGCACGTAGCGGACATTCGGTAGGTCGGTCCGCTGTTTTCCCACGGACCACAGCCGGTCGCGAGGTGGATGTCGCAACTCGCGTACTGGTGGAGAAACCAGGGGTCGTTCTGGTTGGCCATATAGTCGACCGGATTATTGAAGTAGAAGTTGTCGTCGTACATCCCGTCCATGGAGTCGCGCATGTCGTAGACGCCTGAGAGCGCGTAGCAGCGCTTCACGTGGTCGGGATGCTTGAAGAGGGTGTTGGCCGCGTGATAAGCACCGAGCGATGCGCCGAGCGTGGCGATCGGGATGCCGGGCGTCTGGCACACGGAGTCGATGAAGGGGAAGACTTCGTTCGCCACATAGGCGTCGTATTGCGCCTGCATCCAGCTGCGATGGAAGGGGTGCGCTCCCTTGTTTGCGAACGAATCGCTCTGCACGCCGTTGATGGAGAAGAATCGGATTCGCCCTTGCTCGATGTAGGGGCCGAGCGTTCGGACCATGCCCTGACCTTCCTGCTCATGCTCGTCGCCCATGCTGGTGGGGAAGGCGAGAATCGGCATGCCGTAATGCCCGTAAACGTTGACGCCCATGTCGCGGCTGAGACGGTGTGAATACCAACGGTGATGGTCGCGTTGCATGGCTGACGCGGATACCGGGTTGACGGTCGGGCTCAAGCCCGTTTGACCATCGCGCCCGAGCATTATCAAACCGGAGGTGTTAAGTATTAAGTTTTAAGTGGGGAACAACAGGGTTCGGATTTCAGGGTTCAGGATTCAGGATCGCTACCATTTCAGTAGCGATTCGCCCTCCCGACTCTCTAAGGGCCTGAGCTATCGAAACAGCGGGCTGCACCGCGATCACAAGATCGACAGGGACTTAGGAAATCATCCAAGCGATCGACTCAATCAAGCAAATCGACGGCATCGCCTTTGCGGTGTTTCACGCGGTCATTATCTCCTGCGCTCCTGATTTCCTTGGCAATTTTCTGGAGGCTGGGTCCAAAAGCAGTCGGTGAATGGTGCCCGTGCGACCGTCCCTACGCATCTAGCCTTCGTTCTTGAATTTACATGCGAAGGCACACGCTTCGCCAGTTCGCCCGGGCAAAGTGCCAGTTTGGGACAGGCCCCGCCTCAGCTACGACTCGCTGCCGAAATCTGCATTTACCTGTTCTCTTCGCCGCTGCGTTGGGCGCGATATCCACTGCGCCAGCGTCGCCCGCGGCTGCGCCAGCGCCCGTTCCTCGAACGGATATGTATCACGTTCACTTCGCCAAAGCCGCGCTCGGAAAAGCCGCCGAGTTAGGCGACGCCTTGAAAAGCAGAGTCGGATGCCCATGCGGACGCAGTCGTCTTCGTCACCAGGACGGGGATTCATTGGATTCACGCGATCCGAACATCTTGCGCCAGGCCACCAATCCGAGGCGTCGAGCAGCACCGCCGACGAGCCAAATGGCGCCTGGGCGACCTGGCATACCGACTGCGCGTGACAGCGGCCCGGCAGGCGACGTTTTGCCAAGGAACTGGGGATTGATGACGCAACAAAAACCACAGCCTCTGCTTACGGTTTCTGTCTATCGCCCCGAAGCGGGTCAACGGGACGCGCCGAAAAGGACACGCCGAGCGAGCCGCCTGATCGCGCTGTCGATACATCGGGCAACGTCACTCCTCCAACACATGGGCGCGGCTGGAGACCTACCTCAAATGGTTTCGCGCTATAACTCGTGGAACGACACAAGAATGATAAACCAAGTCAGACGATCTGTCGAAGAAGGATGGCGGCTGATTTCGCTGCGCAACCTGCGGGTGTCGTATCACACCGACACACGCTGTCGCGATCATGGCGCCGACAAAAACGGTTTGATCTGCCGGAGCAGGTGCCAATTAGGCGCGGCCGGCTAAGGGGTGGTGAGTCGGAGGATCGGGAATCAGCGCCTGGCCGGGTGCTTCGCGAGCCTGGGATATCGCGGGCAAGTGACCAAGGTGGTCGTTGACGTACCGGTCGCTTGCATGAGGGGGCAGCAGATGGTTGAGCCGATGAATTTGAAACCGCGCCTGAGCAGACCCGCGGCTCATATCAGATTCGGGTATTGCGCGGGGGGACCTGAACATTTTATGCCGGCGATTCTGAATGGGCTTACCGCCGACGAGAAACTCAGAATACGCGTCGAAGCACCGCGATTCGCGCTTCGCGTGCGACGGCAAACATTTTCGCATTCTGGATGGTGGCCGCGATTTTCAACCGGTTGCGCACAATCCCGGCGTCAGCGAGAGTCGCTGCTGCACGTCGCGCCGTAACGCGCGATCTTTTTCAGGCGAAAGGTGTCAAACCGCTGCGGTGATTCTCGCGCTTCTTCAGGATCGTGCTCCAGCTCAGCCCGGCCTGCGCGCCTTCCAGAACGAGAAACTCGAAAGGCTTCCGGTCGTCATGCGAAACGCTCCACCACTCTTCGTCGGCGTACGGTTGTGTTCGCTCACTCGCGGCCCGGCGGATAACGGCATGGATCACGCAGCATGCGACGACCGGCTGCAGGTCAAACAACAACTCGCGCCATTATCTGATTCGTTTCTCCCGGAACAAGTGCTTGCGCGGCCATGGCGCTGGCCAGCGCGAGGCCGGCGCCGATAGCCGCTGACGATCCTGAAACCGAGACCAAACGACTCGTCAATGGCGCGGCGGCTGTTAATTGCCGGGTAGCAGGATCCTGATCGTCAAAACAGATCGGTAGTAACCGCACTAAGCAGTGCGCTGCGTGCGCAACGATTCCGCCGCCGCGCCGGGCAAATTCCAGTTGGTCACGCACGCGTTGCTCCAGCGCATGATCGAAAACGTGAGCATCGCGATCCCGGAAGCAGCGACGGCGATCAACCCGGCGGGCGACGCAGCGTTGTTCTGCGCGCCGGAAGCGATCCCGGCGCGGTCTTGGGCGATGGGTTCGCTCACCGTGGTGGTAAGCCCGGAGCGACGCTGATGACACATGCCCAGGCCAAGAACAACGATGGCGGGAAAAAGTGCGTCCAATAGCTGCCCCCGATGCCCGGGCAACATGAAAAAGGATGTAACCAACGGCCGCGAGAGATGGGCCCCACGATCAGTCGGCAACTTTGCGCCTATAACATGAACCAGGCGCCGCCTGACCAGCGAAGAAGAGAGATAATCAGGACGAATGGCAACAGGGCCGCACCTGCGGCCCGTTGCCGACCAGTGTTTACACTTGAATCAAATTCAGCGGCAGAAAAAACATGGTCCCTCAGCGCCGCGTAGAGAAAAAACGTTAACAAGTTTGCGCCGGTAAAAGTAATGGTCGACGAAACAGGGGTGAAGGCAGCAACATGGATGCGAAACCAGGCTTCAGGGAAAGAAAGGCGATGAAAATTTTACGCCAGGATGAGAACAGCCACATTGAAACCGAGCGATGGGCCGAAACCGAAGAAGCCACGCGCGACGACTCGATTAATCCATAGACAAGCGCGCCGAGACCGAGCGCGCGGCGGGGATTACGCCCAGCCAATCAGCCGGTGCGTGGTCCTTGGCCGGGTTACCCGGTGACATGCCGCAGCGAACTCGTCGGCGGTGATGAGATGGGTGGTCCGACCGGCTGCGGTGTCTGCGGCCGTCAGCGCAGTTACATCGACGCCCGGCAAAACCCATTCCTTAACAAACGACGTGTCGCCGTTGTCCAGCAGCTGTTGAACGAGGGCTTCGGTCTGGGTGACCAGGCGGTTGTGCTCCGGAGTGGAAAACGTCGTGGATGGCGGTGAGGCCAATGTTCTCGTTGACGCGACCGTCGCCAGCGACGAAGTGCAGAATCGAGGCAGCTCGTTGTCGTAGACGGGATTTTTGTCCCTGGGCGTCGGGAATGATAGTGTTGCCGGCGATGGTGTCAGCGTCGGCTGCCAGCGCCACCCAAAGTCGTTGAAGGGCGAGGCGTTATGCGCCATGTCGTTGATGAAGGCGGCACCGGCGCCGACGTACTGCGTCGTATAGGTGTGGTTGGCGTCTTGCACGATATCGGCGGGTACCGCGATATGGTCGATGTCGAGGCCGCCCGCGATGCCCTCGATCGTGCGCTCGACGGCCGTCGTTATGTGCGTCACGTTGTCGGTGATCAGCACCTGATAGACCAGCTGCGCAAATCCGTGCGGCCCGCGCACGACGTTGCCGTACTCATCAAGCCAATACCAGCGGCACACTGACGACATCGTAGTCGGACAGCGTGAGGCCAAGGCTGTCGATCGCGTTCTGCTTCACGTCGCCCCAAGTCGGCATGTGGTGCGAGCCGTCTGGGCTGACGTGATCGAGCATGCGCCCGGTCGAGTGGATCTGGTTGTCGGCGCCGAGCACATACTCGCGCAGGAACACCTGGTGCGAGGGATGCGAGGAGTAGGTCTGGCTCTGGTCGACTGGCGGTGTAATGGCGTTGGTCGACTCGTGGAACTGATCATCTGACGTCCCGACGATGCCGTCGGCGCCGGCCGTGCGATCGATCAATGTGCCGCGCGTGAGCACCATGAAGTTGGTCGGGCTATTGGCTTGGTACAGTGGATCGTCCGGCAGCAGCGGGATGATGACCTGGCCGTTGCCGCCCTTGTTCACGAGATCGAGGCCATGGTCGAAGAACTGGCCGAACAGTGTGAACCAGGTATTGAACGGCGCCGAGATGCCGCCATCCGGGGTCACGTTGGGGATCGAGAAGTTGGGCAAGCCGGTCGTCGGATCGATGCCGTCGAATGCCGGCAGCTTGTTCGGGTCCTGCACCGCCGGCATTACCGTCGACTGTGGAGCTCGCCGCCTCGAGGTGCGGCCGGGTTGGCGCGTGCTCTGGTCAGCGATCAGGTTGGAGATCAGGCGCGGGTTGGAGTCGAGAGACAAAGCCATGCGTCTGCGCATAGGTCGTCAGATTGATGCCTGGCGCAAACTGATCGTCTTGGGCGATGCCGAGCACCGGCGTGGTGAGCCGCGGGAAGGCCTGGTCGGACTGCCGAACGTGCCTTGGCCGCCGACAGCGCTGTTGTCCTCGCCGGAGACCGTGCGCAGGCCAAAGGCAAGAAGCGCGGAGATCGGCGGCTGGCTGGCCTCCGCCATCTTGATCTGCGTCAGGATGTAATCGAGGTCGACGCGGTCGAAATGCACACCCATGCCCGTGGCTCGGGTCTTCGGCAAGCGGCGTGGCAGCCGTCTCCGTAGCCGGCGCGGGGCCGGTGGCATTGACGACGTTGATCTTGAAGTCCGCCGTCGTCGTCAGCACGGTAATCGGCACGGGCTGCGGGGCGCAGCGGGAAGTCGCCGTCATCGGACACCGACATCCGGACGGTGATGGGACCGTTGATGCCCGTCGGGATCGTTCCGGTGATGTTTGCGCCGGATGACCGCGCCGGTGGCATCCGTCTGCACCGTGAATTGCAGACCGTTGAAGGCCACGCCAGTAATGTCATGCGCCACGCCGGCCGCATCGATTGATCGCTGCCTTGTAGGTCAGCGCCGTGCTGGCCGTGTGGTCGTCGACGAACTTGTTCTGGACAGGGATGAAGATGTTGACGGCCTCGCCCTCATAGGCAGTGCTGCTGCCCACGAAGTCGACCACGCGCTGCTGGGCCGTGGGCTCCGTGTTCTTGGCAGGATCGGCAACAAGAACGAACGCCGGCCGCGAGCGGGTCGGAGAACACCGCCTCCTGGAAGCCATGCGTATCTACGTAGGTTGCTTTGAGACGGATCGCGACGCCACTGGAAGAAGTCAGACGGGACGAAAGCGGCCGGCGCGCCAATGCTCTCGGCCCCCGTGACGTTGAGCCAATCACCGCGTACCAGGTCCTGATACTGCCACTGATAGGTGATCGGGTTCGTGATGAGCGCCGCCGGCAAAGTCAGCATCGGTGAGCGTACTCACTGCCGTGAGGGTGTCCCCGACAGCCGGGACGCCGGTAGGATCGCGCGGATTGGGATCGTCGATCGTCAGGGCGCCACCGGGCGCGTGGTTGCGGCCGCCGGAGATGTCGACCGACACGTCCGCGAACTCCAACCGCTCGATGTTGCGCAATAGATCTGGTACCGTCATCCACCCGGAGTGGGGTGGCAGCGGGAACGAGCGGCTGCGCCTGTCAAATGCGACAAGGTGGCGAAGCCACTGCCCATCCGTTCCGAGGCGGATGCTGCCGTCGGCGAGGCCGGCGATGGTCGCCGCATCGAGCGCCAGGGCGATCGTGGGGCCGAAGCCGCCATTGCCGTCCGAGACCTGCACGGTCAGCGTGTAATTGCCGGCGTTGTCGTTGCTAGATCGCGGTGTCGACGCGCGCGTTTGCGTCGGCCGCGGTCCTGTCGGCGTAACGGATCTCGCGAATGATCTGACTGCCGGCGAAGATGTTGCCATTGGCATCACGCGTCAGGTCGACGTGCAAAAAGGCATCACCATCGATGATGTCGGCGCCGCCGGCACCGCCGGAACCGGTCGCTGCCGCCGCCGCCCAGCATGATGTCGCCGCCCGCGAACGTTTGCGTGCCTTGCGCGAAGAAGTTGCCTTCGATCGTGACCGTTGACGGTCACGCGTGAATACCGGCGCGTCGGGCGTGCCGAAGTTCAGATCGACGAGACCATGCACGAGGTTGAAATTGTACAGCTCGTCGCTTGGCCAGCAGCCGAGCGACCTTGTCGCTATTCTCGCCGATCAGGTCGTCGCCGAATTGCGAGCCGCTGATGCGCTTCCACGTGGGTGAACACGGTGCTGGAAGCCGTCGCGCGTCGAGCGGGTTTAACGAGCAGAGACGAACTCGCGCCGCTGCATGTCGGCGGAGATGCCTTGCGTCTCGATCTCGAACGATGCCCAGTCCGAACCCGGTGCCGCCGTAGAACTTCATAAAACGCCGACGCCGAGCATGATGTCGTCGCCGCCGAAGCCTTTCGTGACCGTGCCGACGCCGCCGAGCAGGACGTCGTTGCCGTCATAGAGCGGCAATTGACCGTGTGGGCGCGCCGACGTCACCGAAGATGAGGTCACCGCCCTCCTGGCCGCCGAACTTGGGATCGACATTCATGCCGCGGCCGTCGATCCAGTCGTCGCCCTGGTCGCCCTCCATCTCGTCGGCGCCTTCGCCCGCCGAAGATGATCGTCGTTGCCGGTTGCCGCCGAGCACCGCGTGCGTCGCCGCCACCAGCGACGATCAGGTCGTTGCCGTCGCCGCCGAAGACGGCGTCGGCGCTACCTGCCTCATCAAGATGGTGTCGTTGCCTTCATCGCCATGGGCGACAGTTGACGCCAACCTGGTCGGGAGATGAAGTCGTCGCCCTTGCCGCCGAACAGGTTGTCGTTGCCCCGCCGCCGTCAATGAGTGTCGTTACCGCCGTCGCCCCAGACGGTGTCATCGTCGGCGTTGCCCGCGGGCAGCTTGTCGTTCTCATCGGTGCCGCCGAGCACCATCGTATTGCCGAAGAAGTAGTCCTCACCGTTGAAGTTGCAGCTCGCCCTTGGCGGTCGCCTCGAGCAGGGCCGGTGCGCCGGCCGCAGCCAGATGGGCAGCGTTCCAAGCGTCAATCTTGCCCAGATCGTATTGCGGATTACCGCTGCTGGATCGAGGGACGAACGTACCAGCATCCGGCATTGTCTGGTAGAAATCCTTTCGCCTCGATGTTGTATTCCATCGTCATGAAGATGGCCGCCGGCATGATATGCGTGCCCGGCAGGTCCGTCTGGATCATATCGGCACAAGGTGTTGTTCTCGATCTGAGTCCAGAGGAGTGCAGTGCCTTCGATGCGCGGCAAGTAATGAAAGCCGGTCTGCATCCTGCAAGCTCTCGAGTTGTACGCGGAAGATCAGCTCGAACGTGGAGCCAACAGCGAGCCGTTGAGTGCCTGCTTTTCGGCGAGGCCGCCGGTCCACATGTCGACATTGTCGAGGCCGGTGACCGAGCCGGTGCTCCATGGGGCAACCTCCATGACCAGGTTGGCCCAGGCATCGAGAACGGGCTGGTGCGTGGTCGGATCAAGTTCAACTGCAGTGCAGCAACCGCGGGTCCGGTTTGATTATTCGCCGCCGTTGGATCGGCTACGTTGGCATAAATGCCGGTGCTATGCATGAAGTCGTTGGGATCGTTGGCTCCGGTCGCCGAGTTGATGTCGCGTGCCGGTGAGCGAGCTCAAGGACAACCTGCCGCTTCTCCGCAACGCTGGTCGCGTTGGAGGATGTCAACGTAATTGCCATGAGCCGCTACAAGTTCACGATCAGGGCATCGTGCTTCAAATAGATCCTAAAATCGTCCCAGCTCATGTAGGGACGCAAGTTTGCGATCGTGCGTCTGCTGATAGATTTCGTTACGGAAGGCATTGAGGGTTGGAATGCCGGTGTCGCGGCCACGCGCGCGATATTGATCGCGGCAAGGTCGAGCGGCAGCACAACGCGGGTTGTTGCGGGCGCGCCGGTGACGAACTCGTCAATCTCGTTGCCGACCTGGTTGGTTGCGCTTGCGTGCCGCTGGCGCCGTACCTTCAGGAAGTCGAGCGGATTGGTGAAGGTGCCGGATCAGCCCTTCCTGGGTGAAGACGGGATTCCCCTGCGCATCGACCATCGGCGAGCCGTCGGGGTTTACGTTCTGAACCTGGATCGACTTCATCCAGCATCGAATGACCGAAGCGGTAGACGGCGTTGGCGAACTCTGACGTGATCGCCGGGTCGAGGTGGATGTTGGTGTCGTTGGCCCACGTGGATGGTCGGGACCACCTTGCGGGCGAATTCACTCGAACCGGGTGCTGGTACTGAGTCTCGGTACCGAACTTGGCGGCCTGGAACAGGCGCTCGCCGTTGAAGTCGGCGTCGGTGAGCAGGTGGACCGTTCGGCCCGCCGCAACATCGTCAGCTGTCCAGCGTGAGATTGGCGGCGGGCTTCGCAGCCAAGGGCGAAGGAGTATCGCCAGCATCAGGCCCTCTACTGGACCTGATCGCGGATCACCTCAACAAGCCGATTGTGCTCGTTTCGAAGATCTGATGGACGGTGGTCAGACCGATGTTTCATTCACCCGCCCGTCGCCGGCAACGAAGTGCTGATCGAGCAACTCTCCGTCATAGCCGTGCCGGCAGGTTCGCAGCCGCCGATGACACCGTTCTCACGGCAGCGAGGGATTGCCGAAGGCATCGACGACGGTGCCGCCGTCGCCACCATATCGTTGATGAAGGCGTGCCCGATGCGCAACGTCGCCTCAAGCCCGTTGCGCCCCTAACGCTGGGTCGATGTCCTCAATGGAACCGGTGGCAGAGCGGTGAGCGAAATACCAGCCGCCCGTGCCTTCGATCCAGGTGTTGCGTGTGGTGGAGGTGACACCAAGGCCGTCGATTTGGGTGATATCGACCACGATCTGCGCCAGGCCGTGTGGGCCCCAGGATCAAATTGCCGTGGGGCATCGGTCGCCAGCAGCGGCACGCGTTGCCGACGTCGTGATCATCGAGGATGATGCCGAGCTTGAGCGCATTGGCCTTGATGTCGCCCCAGGTGGCAAGCGTGTGGTCTTGGTTGCCGTTGGCATCCAGCTTCGGTGGGCCGTCCGCATTGAACAGCAAGTGGTTAAGCAGCTCGCCCGTGGACGCCACCGGACAGTAATCCACGCCATCGACGACGCCGCCCGTGTACTCACGCAGGAAGACCTGGTGCGATGGATGTGACGTATAGGTCTGGTTCTGGTCGACGAAGGGCGTGACCAGATTGGTCGGCGTCGGGCGTCGGGCGCATCCTCTGCGCGCGCGACGATCATGAAATTGGGTCCGCCTGGAACGAACAGTGGATCGTCAGGATTGAGCGTGATGAAGATCAGCTCTTGCTGTGGACCCGCTGGCCGACTTCGTGATCAGGTCAAGGCCGTGATCGAAGAACTGCCCGAACAGGGTGAACCAGGTGCTGAATGGTGCGGAGATACCGCCATCGGGCGTCACGTTGGGAATCGACAGGGTGCCAGCGTCCGGGATTGATGTCGAACGTGCCAGTTGCGGTATCGAGATTCGCCACGAGCGATATGCCGTTGATATCGACGGCGAGCGGATCGGCGCTGAGAAGCCCCGATATTGGATCCTGCACGACGAGGGAGCTGAGCCCGTTCGCTGCCATGAAGGCCTGCACCGCGGCCCGGATTGCTGGCGGTCTGATCCGCAATCAGGTTCGAATCGTGCGCGGCTCGGGATCGAGACAAACTGGGTGCCGGGAATGTACTGCGCCGTGAAGATCTGATCGTCGGGTGCGAACAGCGGCATCGCCTGATCGGCGGCGCCGAAGGTGCTCGTCGGTCCGCCAAGGCCGGTTTGCGTATTGTTGTTCGTCCCCTCTAATTGCCTGAGCCCAAAAGGCCAGATGGGGGCTCACCGGCGGCTGACCGGCCTCGGCCATCTCGATCTGCCTCAGGATGAAGTCGAGATCCACGCGATCAAAGGTTACGGGCATGGCATCGATTCCTGTCTCTAGAGTGCCGGTTCGTACAACTCAGCGTTGTATAGAGACGCCGAAGACAGGATTAGGTGCGAAGGGATGAAAGTAACGCGGGTCCGAAGTCTCGGACCGAGAGGGGCCTTAAGGTCCTAATCCTACGGACCCCCATTTGGTCCAGCCCTGTTGGGGATAGGCCAGGTGCACGCACAAAATGATTGGGCTCGATGCGGCGGCAGTCCTGGCCAAAAAGGGCCTCTTGCTTACTGACCTGCCTTAGAGAACCGGACCGATCTGAGCTGGGGGCGGAAACGAAAAAGATGATGGAGCCTTCGGAAGTTACGGCACCGCCGAGATCACTTCCGCCAAGATCCTAGCCGGGCTCATGGTGGCGCCGCTGATCTGCCGCGGCAATTGACGCGGTGGCGCAATTTACCGATGCTCGGGCAAGGCAAAGGGGGCGATCGCGATGCCGCAGGACCACGTCAGAAACATTGAAAGGCTCAACCCCGAGGGCGAAGCGCAATTTAGCAAGAAGATCTCGCCCCAGCCCACCACGGCACCGGCCGCCAGCGTGATTGATTGCGGCAAGCGCGCCTCGATGCCGGGCCTGATCGGGAGCCACGTGCGCGTGGTGCTCTCGGAGCTGTCTCTGCCGCGGCTTGAAACTATACCGTTGACCTTGATGACGGTGCGTGCCGCGGTGCCGATGCGCAGCAGGCTTGACCGCGACTTTACCAGCGTGCGCGCTACCGGCGGCGCCGATTGGGGGCTGAAGCGGGCCGCCGGCAAATGGCGGCGGCCCGCCAACCTGCTGATTGTCGAGGGCAATCCGCTGCGAGATCTGGGCGTCCTGCAGGAGCAGGGTACGTTTCTCGCCGCCAGCATGAAGGGCGGACGCTTTCACAAGAACCGGTTGCACTAGCACGATGGCGCCAATCCTTTTCAAGAATTTCAGGCTGCTCGAGCCGGCTTTTGGCGAGACGCGCGGCGGCTATGAGCTGTTGGTCGAAGGCTCCGAGGTGCGCGAGCTGAGCGAGGCGCCGATCCTGAGCCGGGCGGCCGAGGTCGTCGATTGCGGCGGTCGCACGCTCACCCCGGGCCTGATCGATTGCCACGTGCATGTCATCCACAGCGAGGTGCAACATCCGCTTTCATCGAGGCGATGCCGCTGACGCTGCTGACCGCGCGGGCGGCGGTCACGGCTGCGCGCCATGCTCGACCGCGGCTTCACCACGGTGCGCGACACGGGCGGCTGCGACTGGGGCATCAAGACCGCCGTCGAGCAGGGCTATCTGGTCGGCCCGCGCCTGTTCATCGCCGGCCAGTCGATCGGGCCCACCGGTGGGCACTGCCGATGGACGCCGGCGCACGGATGTCGAGGGGCTGGCTGCAGCTGCTGCAACGGCCTGGCAGTTCAAGTCGGCGGTCGCCGACGGCATCCGATCAGGTGCGCAAGGCCGCCCGCGAGCAGATGCGCCAGGGCGCCGACCATGTGAAGATCATGATGTCGGGCGGCGTGGCCTCGCCCTACGACCCGCTCGACAGCCTGCAGTTCTCGGAAGGCGAGGTGCGCAGCCGCGGTCGAGGAGGCGCAGGCCTTCGGTCGCTACGTCTGCGCGCACGCCTACAGCGCCGAGGCCATCACGCGCGCGGCCCGGTTCGGCGTGCGCACCATCGAGCACGGCAACCTGATCGACGACGCGGCGGCCAAGCTGATGGCGTCGAAGGGCATGTTCCTGGTCGCCAATCTCGTCACCTACTACGCCATGAAGGACCGGGCCGCCAAGTTCGGCATGAGCGCGGAAAGCCTGGCGAAGAACGAGCATCGTGCTGGAGGGCGGCCTCAGGTCGCTCGAGATCTGCAAGCGCCACGGCGTGCCGGTGGCCTACGGCAGCGACCTATTGGGCGAGCTGCACTGGGACCAGAGCCGCGAGTTCACTTTGCGGCGCGAGGTGGTGAAGCCAATCGAAATCATCCGCTCGGCAACGACCATCCCGGCGCAGATCCTGCGCCTGGAAGGCAAGGTCGGGACGCTCGCAGCCGGGCGCCTGCGCCGATCTGCTTACTGGTCGACGGCGATCCCCTCGACGACCTCAGCGCTGCTCGGAGGATCAGGGCCGGCACCTGTCGATCATCATGCAGGCCGGCCGTTTCCACAAACGCCGGCCTCAATTAGGCCAGCCGCGCCGATGCCCGCCGATTTGCAACGCCGCAGGGCAGTAAAGGTCGCCAGATGAGGCTAGGCGTCGCAAGTCGCGCCGGCTCGGCCGCCTGGCGCTGAAGGGCGCCGCGGCGATCGCGCTCGGCTATATCCTGACGCCGCTGCGTGTTCGTTACCTGGCTCGCGCTTCTTCCGGCAGGAGATCCCTCGCTTCCCACCGGAAGGCTATTCGCTGCGCTGGTTCCTGGCGATTGCGGACAATGACCGCTTCGTTGCCGGCTTTCTGCTCAGCCTGCGAGCTTGCCGTGATCGCCACCAGCATCGGCCTCCTGCTCGGCCTGCCGGCGGCGCTGTGCCTGGCGCGCTCGCAATTTGCAGGTCAGCGAGCTCGCCAGCAGCATGCTGCTGTTGCCGCTGATCGTGCCGGGCATCGTCCTCGGCATTGCCCTTTACGTCTTCCAGGTCGAGGCCGAGCTCGCCACCGGCCTGCCGCTCCTGGGTTCGCTCGGCGGCTTGATCGCCGGTCATGTGCTGATCGTCATTCCGTGGACGGTGCGCCTGGTGACGCGCGAGCCTGGCCGGTCTCGACCGCTCCATCGAGGAGGCGGCGCAGAGCCTCGGGGCCGATCGCTGCGTTACCTTTCGCAGGGTGACGCTGCCTGCCATTCGCCCCGGCGTGGTTGCGGCGGCGCTGTTCGGCTTCGTCTCCTCCTTCGGCAACCTCGAGATGAGCCTCGTTTCTCGGTCGGTCCCGGCCGCACCACCTTGCCGATCGCCATCATTCAATACCTGGAATGGAAGATCGATCCCACCATCGCCGCGGTTTCGGTGCTGCAAATCGGGCTGATCGGGGCCGCCATGCTGGTGACCGACCGCTTCGTCAGGATCAGCCGGGTGGTGTGAGGATGCGCAATGGCCCGGCTCAGAGATCGATGGCGTCAGCAAGCGCTATGGCGAGGTCGACGCCATCCGCGCGGTGACCGCTCGATGTCGCCGACGGCGAGTTCGTGGTCCTGCTTGGGCCATCCGGCTGCGGCAAGACCACGACGCTTGCGCGTGGTGGCAGGCTTCGCCGAGCCCGATCCTCGGTGTCGGTGCGGTTGGGTGAGCGCGACATCACCCGGCTACCGCCCTGGAAGCGCAACGCCGGGCTGGTGTTTCAGAGCTATGCGCTTTTTCCGCACCTGACGCGTGGCGCAGAACGTCGCCTTCGGCCTGGAGATGCGCAAGGTCGACGCGGCGGAGACGAGCGCGCCGCGTCGCCGATGCGCTGCAGCTGGTCCGGCTGGAGCACCTGGCCCGAGCGCCTGCCGCGCCAGCTGTCGGGCGGCCAGCAGCAGCGCGTGGCGCTGGCGCGCGCGCTCGTCTTCCGGCCCGACGTGCTCCTGCTCGACGAACCGCTCGTCCAATCTCGATGCCAAGCTGCGCCAGGAGGTGCGCGTCGAGATCCGCGAGCTGCAAAGGAAGCTTGGGCTCACCACCGTGATGGTCACGCACGATCAGGAGGAGGCTTTGACGATGGCCGACCGCCTGGTGGTCATGCAGGATGGCGCCGTGCGGCAGGTGGGCACGCAGCAGGACCTCTACGAGCGCCCGACGCGATCGGTTCGTCGCCGCTTTTGTCGGTCGCTCGACCTTCATCGAGGGCGAGATCGAGGCGCCCGGCCGATTTCGCTCTGCACGGCGGGCTCAGCCTCGCCTGCACCGGCAGCGACGCTGGGGCCGGCCACGCTCGCCTTAGCGCCCCGAGCGCATGCTGATCGCCAGCGGCGCCGCAGGCCGGCAGTGGACAACAACCTTCCCGGCGTGGTGGAATTCGTCTCGTATCTGGGCGCAACGGTCGACATGCACGTGCGCATTTCGCCGAAGGAGCGCGTCGTGGTGCAAATTCCCGAACCGGGCAGGCCAGTCTTGTGCCGAAGGTGGGTCGAGCAGGTGCAGGTTGCCTGGCCTGGCCGCCAACGGCATCGTCTTTCCCGGCTCCCGGTCATCTTGAGCGCAACACGCTGGAGGCAAAACGCCATGCGCAAGAGCACAAGCAATTTCCCCTCGCGGCGGCATGTCCTCGAGGGCGCCGCCAGCGCGCACCGGCATCGGGCTGGCCGGCTTGCCGCGCGGCGCGGCCGCGCAGGCGAAGGGCAAGGTCGTGGTTGGTACCTGGGGTGGCGACTATGCGCGCCTCCTCAACAAGAACATCGAGCAGCCTATCCTGATCAAGGATGGCTGGGAGGTGATCCAGGATCAGGCCGGCGATCCGGAGCGGCGCTCAAGATGCTGGCCGAGCGCCGCCTGCCGCGCGGCACCACCGATCGTGCAGGGCCTCTCCGCCCTCAACATGTTTCAGATGCACGACGCCGGCGTGATCGACGCCGATCGACTACGGCAAGCTCAAGAACGCGCCCAACCTACTGCCGGCCATGAAATATCCCTACGGCGTCGGCCACATCTACTCGGGCAAGGTCGGCGTCTTCAACCCGAAGCTCATCGCGCGCCGCGCCCAAGAGCTACCGGGATATTTTCGATCCCAAGCACGGCAACAAGCTCGGCATCATCGATATCCAGTACCAGTACACGCTGGTTTGTGCCGCCCTGGCGGCCGGCGGCAAGGTCAACGACTTGGAGGCCGGCAAAAAGCTGCTGCTCGCAGTGCAAGAAGGCCGGCGCCCGCATCTATCCCACCAACGAGGCCTTCGCGCAGGGACTGAAGACCGAGGAGTTCGGCGCCGGCGTGATGTGGAAGGCCCGCGTCGTGCAGTGGCAGAACGCCGGCATCAGCGTCGCAGGCCATCGTGCCGAGCGAGGGCGCGCTCGCCTACGTCTCGGGCTTCGTCATCCCGAAGAACGCGCCCAACAAGGCCGGCTCCTACGCCTACCTCGACGCCATGCTCGAGAAGAGCGCGCAGGAGGCCTTCGCCGTCGACATGGGCTACAACCCGACCGTGAGCAATGCGGTCGGTGGCGCCCGATCTCAACAAGCGCATCGGCTTCACGCCCGCAGGAGGTCGAGGCCCTGGTCGATCTCGACTACGCCTACATGACGGCGAATGACGTCGCCCTGCAAGGAGTGGTGGGACAAGGAACTGAAAGGCTAGGCCCGGCCACCGGAGAGTCCAGCACCAGCGCAGGCGCAAGCCATGGCCACGAGCAAGTCCGGCCGGCAGACGAGCCGCGCGAGCGGCCGCAGGCTCAATCCTGACCGCCTCCCTGCTGCTCGGACCGGCGACCGGCGTGGTGGTGCTCGGCGTTGCTGCTGCCGGTCCTGATTTTGTTTCGCTATAGCTTCAACAGGTTCGAGCCGCGCCTCATGATGGTGGAGGCGCTGACGCTCGAGAACTACGCTCAAGTTCTTCACCGATCCCTTCTACACCAACATCTTCGTGGACGACGCTGCGGGTGGCGCTCGATCTGCACGCTTGTTTGCCTGCTGCTGGCGTTTCCGCTGGCCTACGTGCTCGCCCGCACGGAAAGCCGCTACAAGCACGTGCTGTTGATGCTGGTGGTGCTGCCGCTGTTCGTCGGCAACGCCGTGCGCGCGGCGGGCTGGATGACGCTGTTTGGGTCCAAGGGTGCGCTTCAACGCCCTGCTCTTGTGGCCTGGGCCTGATTGGGGCGCCGCTGGAAATCATGTTCACCGAGAAGGCGGTGATCATCGGCATCATCGCCGTCAACCTGCCCTACATGGTGCTGACGCTGCAGAGCGTGCTCGAAGGCATCGCCCGCAACCTCGAGGAGGCGGCCTTCAGCCTCGGTGCCGGCCCGTGGCTGATGTTCAGGCGCGTGCTCTGGCCGCTGGCCCTGCCCGGCATCATCGCCGGTGCGATCTTCTGCTTCATCCTGGCCATGAACGCCTATGCCACGCCCGTGTTGCTCGGCGGCCCGCAATTCAAGATGATGGGACCGCTTGGTGTTTGGGCAGTTCCGGCTCAACAATTGGCCCTTTGGGGCGGCGGTGGCCTTCGTGCTGATGACGGCAACCGTGCTCCTCACAGCCTCGGCCAACGTGCTCGGCCAGCGTCGCTATCGGCGCAGCTTACACGGCGCGCCGATCTGAGAAATGCGAGCCTTGAGCATGGCGCAAGCTGCAAAGAAGATCGTCGTCTGTGGCGCCGGCATGGCGGGGGTCGCGGCGGCCTACTCGCTGGCCGTCGAATATGGCCACGACGACATCGTCTTGGTCGAAGCCGCACAGCCCCTGTCCTTGACGTCGGATAAATCCACCGAGGCCTATCGCAATTGGTGGCCCGGCCCGGACCAGGCCATGACCGCCTTTATGAACCGCAGCATCGACCTGATCAGAAGGCATCGCGCGCGCCAGTGGCAACCGCATCGGCATGAACCGACGCGGTTATCTTTTTGCCACCGCTGAACCCGGCACGGCGGCCCGGCTCGAGGCGTTGGCGCTGACCGCCGAGGGGCTGGGCAGCGGCCCGGTACGCGTGCACGGGGACGGGTCCAGTTGCTACCAACCGTCGCCCGCCCTTGGCTTCGAAGCGGCGCCAACCGGCGCCGATATCATCACCGATAGGAACCTGATCCGTCGACACTTTCCCCAGCTTGCCCCAGAAACCGCGGCGGTGCTGCACGCCCGGCGCGCCGGCTGGTTGAGCGCGCAGCAGCTGGGCATGGTGATGTTGGAGAACGCGCGCGCCAAGGGCGTCAAGCTGCTGAGGGCGACGGTCGTCGGGGTCAGGTTGACGGGCGGGTGTGTGTGTGCGGTCGAGGTCGAACGGGACGGTGAGCGGCAATCGTTGCCCGCGAGCGCGCTCGTCATCGCCGCCGGTCCGATGCAGAAAGAGATCGCCGCCCTGATTGGCGTCGACCTGCCCGTGTTCGCCGAGCGGCATCTGAAGATTAGCTTCCAGGACCGGCTCGGCGCCGTACCGCGTGCTTCCCCGATGCTGATTTGGCTCGATGCGCAGTATTTGCCCTGGAGCGCAGAGGAGCGCGCCGCCCTTGCCGGCGAGCCGGAGACGCGCTGGCTGCTGCAGCAGTTCCCGCCGGGCGTGCACGCCAGGCCTGACGGTGGCGGCGAGGCCGCGACGCTCCTGCTGCTCTTCAACTATGAGGCCGGCGCAACCGACGTCGTCTTTCCGCTGCCCGAGGCACCGCATTATGCCGAAATCGCCTTGCGCGGCGCCTCGCGGATGGTGCCCGCACTTGCCGCCTACGTCGGCGCAAGCGTGCGTCCGTTCATCGACGGCGGCTACTACATCAAGACCCGCGAAAACCGCCCCTTGATCGGTCCGTTGCCGGTCGAGGGCGCTTATATTGTTGGGGCATTTTCGGGTTTTGGGGTGATGGCCGCCTGCGCCGCGGGCGATCTGTTGGCGCGGTACATCTCGGGGGCTGCGCTGCCCGACTACGCGCCGGCCTTCCTGCTCGGGCGCTATGGCGAGCCTGCCTATCAGGCGCGTCTTGCCACCTGGGGCGACGGCGGCCAGCTCTGAAGCGGTTCCGTCGCGAGCGCCAGCCAATGCTGGTTAGCGATTGATCCCCTCAGAAGATGCCGGGAAGAAGCGCAGGCGTTTGCCGTTGGTAGGCGCGATAATCGTCCGGGAACTGCGACAGCATCAAAGCTTCCTCGATGCGGATGCGCAGCAGGAAGGCCACGAGCCCGACCGCCACCGCAAGGTAGCTTGCGAGCGTGCCGATCGTCAGCGCCGTTGCCAGCATGGCGATCAGAAAGCCGGCATAGATGGGGTGGCGAACGTAACGATAGGGTCCCCGCACAATGAGTTCATGATTTTCGCCCACCGAGGCCAGAGCACTCTGACCAATTGCGGCCGAGCGTGAGACGCGACCAGATGGCGAACCCCGCCGCGCCAAAACAAACAAGGTCGGCGATGAGCGCAATCGGCGCGGACACCTCCGTGAGGCGCAGCCCCAACAGGCCGCTCGATCGGCGTTGGAACAACAAAAGGAAGGCAAGCGCGATGAGGGTGGTGGCGAGCCCTTGCAGGAGCGGCTGGCCTCGGCGCACCGCCTTGCGGGTCATGAAATAGCTGGAGACCCAAACCAAGAGGATTAGACCCCAGGCGGCGTAGGCAACGACGGTGTAGATCGAGGTCATGGGCTGGACCGAACGGGCGAGCAGGCTGCGGCCAAGACTGGCGCGTCATCCTGGGCGCTGTTGGGCGGCGAGCCCTGACCAGGCCTTGGCGGGATGGGTGGGTGGAGCGCCGTCCTGGCTGCGGCCCCTTGGCGGTCTTGATGCAGGTCTTGGGGTCTTGTTGGTTTCGGGGTCTTGCTGGTCTTTGAAGCTTGGTGGTGCTGGGTCTTGCGCCCGCGGGTGGGCGGTTTGCTCTCCCCTCCTTTTGGGGTCGGCCGACGGTGGCAGCTCCAACGCGCGCCGCTCAGCCCTGCCTGTTGCCCGAAGGGCGCGTGTTTGCAACAATTCGGCCCCGGGCGCGGGCGAGATATAGGGAGCAGAACGTGGCATCCTATCGTCGCATTAAGGTTGAGCCGATCGCCGGAGCCCTTGGCGCCGAAATCAGCGGCATCGATCTCGGCGCCCTCGATGAGGCGACCTTCGCGGAGATCAAGGCCGCCTGGTTGCAGCACCTGGTGGTCTTTTTCCGCAATCAGACCATCACGCCAGAGCAGCAGATCGTCTTTGCCGGGCGGTTCGGCGAGATCCATCACCACCCCTTCATGAAGGGTATGGACGCCCTATCCCGACATCCTCGAAATCCTCAAAGAGGAGGGGGACAGTAAGGCGTTCGGGAAGTCTGGCATACAGATCAGATGTTCAACCCCAAGCCCGCGAAGGCGACCATTCTCTATGCCAGGGAGACGCCGGACGCGGGCGGCGACACACTGTTTGCCAATTTATACCTAGCCTACGAGACCCTGTCGGAGCCAATGAAGCTCTTGTTGAAGGACGTGCGCACTTTCAACGTCGGCGATCGCAAGAGGCTTGGCCGCACCCATGAGATTACGGCAACGCGCGATGGCCGCTATGTCGGCAATGCGACCATGGCGGCCAAGGTGAAAGATCCGGGCGATCTCATCACCGAGGCCATCCATCCGCTGGTCCGCACCCACCCTGAGACCGGTCGCAAGGTGCTTTATCTCAGCAATCACACGCAGACGCTTGACGGTTTCAAGCCCGAGGAAGCTCGCCCGATCCTGGCGTTTCTGGCGAGCCACGCCGTCGAGCCGGAGTTCACCTGCCGGTTTCGCTGGGAGGTTGGCTCGCTTGCCATCTGGGACAACCGCTGCACGCAGCACCGCGCGCTTAACGACTATCCCGGCAAGCGCCGTCGCATGCATCGCATTACCATTGCCGGGGATGCGCCCTTCTAGCGGCTTAGCCAATCGCCTAAGGCAGGTGCGGTGGGCGTCGGCGCACCCTTAGCGGGCCGCCGCTGCCGCAGGTGGACCGAGCGGTCGAGCCGCCACCGTGACGGGCTTCTGCCTGAGGATGGTGGTGGCTTCAGTCACGGCAGCTGGCCTGGGAGACGTCGCATGCGCAACGAGCAACGCATTGTCGCGGTGGGTGCGGCTACGGGCGTTATCAGCATGATTATTGGCGTCTTCGGCATCTACCGCGCCTGGCCCGCGCCTGAGGATGGCCTCGCCGCGGCGGCCGAAGCGTGTCGCCTATACCTTTGCAATGGGAGGCCATTGCCGCCCCTGCCCCTGCTCGTCGCCGTGATCACCGTTGGCAACAACCGCTTTTTGAGCGAGGCCATCGATCCCACCCTGAACAAGGAGGATCAGGCCACGCAAATCAACGGTCGCGTGGTCGAGAATACCTTGCAGCAACTCGTGCTGTTCGTGCTGGAGGCACGTTGGCGCTCAGCGTCGGGCTGGCCCCAGAGCAAATGGGCATCATTCCCGCGGCCGTCATCGTCTTCGTGATAGCGCGCATCGCCTTTGGATTGGCTACCGCGTGCATCCCTTTATCGCGCCTTCGGCATGGCCGCGACCGGCTACCTCAACGTCGGGCTCCTAGGTTTTGCCATCGCCAAGACGTTTGCTTGAGACGCGGTATAGGCGCGCGCTGCGAACCGGTGCGCCCGAGCTGGCGCTGCCGGGCGGCGACAATCGCGGCGACTGAACCTCGGCGGCGTCCGATCCTGCTGACGCCGGCGGCGGCGATCCCGGGGGCAGCGACGTTGCCCCGGCTTTGCCGCCGGCATCGCGCCCGCCGCAGTGGCTGCCGGGCCGCGGGTCGTCCCACCCGCAGACCCGGTCGCTGTCGTGGCACAAGGGCGGGCGCCTTCCTCAGCTGCAGCCGCTGGTGCCGCCGCAGGTATCGCACTTGAGGCAGGTGCCGTTGCGAACCAGGGTAAAGTTGCCGCATTCGCGGCAGCTCTCGCCCTCATAGCCCTTCACCCGGGCCTCGGCCGCGCGCTCAACGGCACTGCTGGCCCTGTTGGCGCCGGCTTGCGATGCGCTGGCCCGGCCCGCCGCGCCAGGGCGCGTTGGGCGAGCTGCTCATTGAGCTGCTCGGCCAGCTCGCTGACGCTGAGCTTGGCATCCCTTGCCGCCGGCGCCGGGCTGGCCAGCTCCTGCTGCAGGGCGGTCAGGTGCTCAACGGCCGCCTCCATGCGCTGCTTGGAGCTGGCGAAGGCGCTGCTCACCCCCTGCTGCAGCTGGGCCACGGGGCTCGCCGCCTCGTCTTCTTCCGCCACCACGACGCTGCTGGTCGAGCGCAGCGCCAGCACGCGGCCTTCCTGGCCGCGCAGCAAGCCGCGCGAGACATACTTTGCCGCCGGCGGCGGAGCCGCATCGTCCTCCAGCTCCTGATCTGCAGGAGCCAAGGCCGGTATTGGCAACCTTCGCTCAGGTCGACGTGGGCCAGATCGTTGCGGCCGAGGTAGGAGACCGCCAGCTCGCGGAAGATGTAGTCGAGGATCGAGGTCGCGTTCTTGATGGTATCGTTGCCCTGCACGAGGCCCGCCGGCTCGAAGCGCGTGAAGGTGAAGGCGTCGACGTATTCCTCGAGCGGCACGCCGTACTGCAGGCCGAGCGAGATGGCGATGGCGAAGTTGTTCATCAGCGAGCGGAAGGCGGCGCCTTCCTTGTGCATGTCGATGAAGATCTCGCCGAGCCGCCCGTCTTCGTACTCGCCCGTGTGCGCAGATACACCTTGTGGCCGCCGACGGTGGCCTTCTGCGTGTAGCTCTTGCGCCGGTTGGGCAGCTTTTCGCGCTCGCGTTGCACGCTCGATGATGCGCTCGACGATCCGCTCGGCGGCTGATCGTGGCGCGCGCCGCCATCGGCTTATCGGCGGTAATTTCGCTCGATCACCTCCTCGGCCTCCTCCGCCTCGTCGGCCAGCAGCTGGGCATTGAGCGGCTGCGACAGCTTGGAGCCGTCGCGATAAAGCGCGTTGGCCTTCAGCGCCAAACGCCAGGACAGCAGATAGGCACTGCTTGCAGTCCTCAACCGTGGCCTCATTGGGCATATTGATGGTCTTGGAGATGGCGCCGGAGATGAAGGGCTGCGCCGCCGCCATCATATAAATGTGGCTGTCGACCGAGAGGTAGCGCGTGCCCTTGCGGCCGCAGGGGCTGGCGCAATCGAACACCGGCAGGTGCGCTTCGGCCATATGCGGGGCGCCTTCCAGCGTCATGGCCCCGCACACATGCTCGTTGGCGGCTTCGACCTCCTTCTTGGAAAAACCGAGATGGCTCAACAGATCGAAGCCGGGCTCATTTAGCGTTTCGGCCTCGATCTTCAGCGGTGCCGGTGAGGAAATCCTCGCCGATGGTCCAGCGATTGAAGGCAAACTTGATGTCGAAGGCGGTCTTGAGCGCGGCGTCCAACTTGCGCAAAACCTCGCTGTTGAAGCCGCTGGGCTTTGAGTGTGCCGTGGTTGATGGCCGGCGCCTGGGCGAGCGTGCCGTGGCCGACCGCATAGGCCTCGATCTCGGCGATTTGAGCCTCCGGATAGCCCAGCGTGCGCGAGGCCTCCGGCACGGCCTGGTTGATGATCTTGAAGTAGCCGCCGCCCGCCAGCTTCTTGAACTTCACCAGGGCGAAGTCGGGCTCGATGCCGGTGGTGTCGCAGTCCATGACCAGGCCGATCGTGCCGGTTGGCGCGATCACCGTGGCCTGGGCGTTGCGATAGCCGTGCTGCTGGCCAAGTTCGATGGCGCGGTCCCAGGCGCGTTGCGCCGCCGCGATCAGGCGCGGCGTCCGGGCAGGCGGCATGGTCGAGCGGCACGGGCGGGTTGGCGAGCTTTTCATAGCCGTCCTTGTTGCCCGTAGGCGGCGCGGCGATGGTTACGGATGACGCGCAGCATGTCGGCCTGGTTGGCCTCGTAGCCCGGGAAGTGGCCAAGCGCGCCGGCCATCTCCGCCGAGGTGGCATAGGAGACGCCCGTCATGATGGCCGACAGCGCGCCGCAGATGGCCCGTCCCTCGGCGCTGTCGTAGGGGATGCCCGAGGCCATCAGGCAGCCGCCGATGTTGGCAAAGCCGAGGCCGAGCGTGCGGTAGCGATAGGAGAGCTCGGCGATCTTGCGCGAGGGAACTGCGCCATCATGACCGAGATTTCCAGCGCGATCGTCCACAGCCGGCAGGCGTGCTCGTAGGCGGCGACGTCGAAGCGCTTATCGGCGCCGCGAAACATCATCAAATTGAGAGAGGCCAGATTGCAGGCGGTGTCGTCCAGAAACATGTATTCCGAGCACGGATTGGAGGCGCGGATCGGTCCCGATTTCGGGCAGGTGTGCCAGTCGTTGATGGTGGTGTGGAACTGAATGCCCGGATCGGCGGAGGCCCAGGCCGCATAACCCACCCGGTCCCAGAGCTCGCGGGCCTTGAGCGTCTTGACGGGCTTGCCGCTAAGCCGCGCGGTCAGCTGCCAGTCGCCATCCTCGAGCACGCTGGTGAGGAACTGATCGGTGACGCGCACCGAATTGTTGGAGTTCTGCCCCGAGACCGTCAGGTAGGCCTCGCTGTCCCAGTCGGTATCGTAACTCGCAAACTCGATGTCCTTATAACCCTGGCGCGCGAATTGAATGACGCGACGGATGTAGGGATCCGGGACGAGGTCGCGGCGCGCCTCCTTGATGGCGCGCTTGAGGGCGGGGTTCTTGCCGGCATCGAAGCAGGCTTCGCCCTCGGCTTCGCAATTGACGCAGGCCTTGAGAATGGCCTTCAGTCGCCGCTGGCAGATCTTGGAACCCGTGACGAGGGCGGCGACCTTCTGTTCCTCCTTCACCTTCCAGTCGATGTAGGCCTCAATGTCGGGATGGTCGATGTCGACCACCACCATCTTGGCGGCGCGACGGGTGGTGCCTCCCGACTTGATGGCGCCGGCCGCGCGGTCGCCGATCTTGAGAAAGCTCATAAGGCCTGAGGATTTGCCCCCACCCGAAAGCCTCTCGTTCTCGGCCCGCAGGTCCGAGAAGTTGGAGCCGGTGCCCGAGCCGTACTTGAACAGGCGCGCTTCACGCACCCACAAATCCATAATGCCACCCTCATTGACGAGGTCATCGGCGATCGACTGGATGAAGCAGGCGTGCGGCTGCGGGTGCTCGTAGGCGGAGGTCGACGCCATCAGCTCGCCGGTTTCGTGATCGACGTAGTAGTGCCCTGGCCGGGCCCGTCGATGCCATAGGCCCAGTTGAGGCCGGTATTGAACCACTGCGGGCTGTTCGGGGCGCCCATCTGCATGGCCAGCATGTAACGGTGTTCGTCGAAGAAGGCGCGCGCATCGTCCTCGCTCGTGAAGTAGCCGCCCTTCCAGCCCCAGTAGGTCCAGGTCCCGGCCAGGCGGTCGAACACCTGGCGTGCGTCCGGTCTGCCCGTGGTGGCCTCGTGCGCCGGCCGCTCTGCCCAGCGCGCGCTGGTCCGCCGCCGAGCGCCAAAGCCAGGAGGGGACTTGCGTCTCTTCGATGCGCCTGAGGCGCTGGGGCACCCCGGCCTTGCGGAAGTACTTTTGCGCCAGGATGTCGGCTGCCACCTGGCTCCAGTGTTCGGGGACGGCGAAATTCTCGAGCTTGAAGACCACCGAGCCGTCGGGATTCTTGATCTCCGAGGTGGCGCGACGGAAGCCGATGGTGGCGTAAGGCGATTTGCCCTCCGTCGTGAAGCGCCGCTTAATCTGCATGTTTCTTGCCCCTGTTTGGCGTCGGCGCTCGCCAGCCCGTCGCGAGCGGCGCACCATGTTTGTTGCTCGAGCGTGGAAAGGACCGGGACATAGGCCCGGACGCGCACCAGGCAACGCGGAACGCAACGGCACAGACAGAGAAAACCCACGCGGCGTAAGCTCGCTTGCGCCTCGCGCGTTGACGCCCGCCCTTGACCCGACCCGTGAGCGAGGCGCGGCGGATGTTGCTGAGGGCGGCACGATCGGTCGACCGGCACCCGTAATGACCAAACTATGACGATTCGGAGGCTGTCGTCACGAGGTCTTGGGGGTGTACATAGGACCAGACACTAAATGTAGTAGGTAGGAGGTTTCGGCGGCGATCGCTGTGGACAGCGCCCGCCAGACCGTCGGCGCCTCAAGGGGTTAGGCCAAAGGCCCGTCTCGGCGATGCGCTTTTGCTGCAACGGTGGTCCCCAGGTCATGCACACATAGGCCGATTCTGGGGGCGCTCACTGTGGCAGATGTGCCGCGACAACGGATGGATGGACAGGGCCGCGATGGCGGTGCCATAAGCGCCGAGCAGACCGCAAAGCACACGTGGGGCCGATGGGCATCCTGAGCGAAATTTTCAGCTGGTGGGGCGGCAACACCTGGTCAAACCGCCTCTATACGGCCGTGCGCGGCACGTTCGTTGGCAGCGACGACGCCGGCAACCGCTACTTTGTGCAACGGCGCGGCGTCGGCCCGCTGGGAGTGCCGCGGCGCTGGGTCATCTACCAGAACGGGGCGGAGGCCTCCAGGTGCCGCCCGAATGGCACGGCTGGATGCACTACATGGTCGACACCCCACCCACGCAAGAGAGCTACACGCCGCGGCCCTGGCAGAAGGCAATCATCGCATGAACATGACGGGGACGCCGGAGGCCTATCGCCCCAGTGGCAGCATTTTGAAAGCGGCCGGCGGCCGCCGGCCACGGGCGACTACAAACCCTGGCGGCCGAGCTGAGGACGGCGCGCCACGCTGGCGCCACCTTTGTGCAGGCTCCTCGCCCGTCCGGCGGGCACGGCCGGCAACTGAGTTCGAATGCAATGCGACGGAACCGTTCGGGAAGGTTGGGGTTGGCCGCAGCCTTGGCGGGCCTCACGACCGTGCTGGCGGCGGGGCCGGCGCGGGCCCAGCGCATCGACAACGCCGTTGCCGTGTTCGCGGCCCTCGACAAGGTGACGGCCAAGATTTCGCGCCTCGAAGTGCCGCTCAATCAGACGGTCACCTTCGGCGCCCTCAAGATCACGCCGCGGGTGTGCTATTCGCGCGCGCCCACCGAGCCGCCCAAAACCACCTCCTTCGTCGAGGTCGAAGAAACGCAGCTCGACGGCAAGGAAAAGCGCATCTTCTCCGGTTGGATGTTTGCCGACAGCCCGGGTCTCAATGCCGTCGAGCATCCGGTGTTCGACGTTTGGTTGACCGATTGCAGCCAACCGCAGCGCGTGGTCGGTCCGCGACCGCCGCAAGGGGCGAGCCGCCGGCCGCCGGCGAGACCGCGCCGCCCAGTGACGCGGACCTGCCGCGTCGTCGGCGCGTGCCGCGCTGACGGCGATCAGCGCTTCGTGCCCGTGGCAATGATGCTGAGGACGTCGTCGGCCGTCACCGTCGTCGGCAGCGCCCTGAAGTTGGCTTGGTGCGCCAGCGCCCTTCCAACAGGGCATGGAAGGCGTTGCGATCGAGCTCGACGGTGCCGAATTGGCGCAGATGCTCGGTGACGAACTGGGTGTCGAGCAACGTGAAGCCGCCGGCGATCAGCCGCGCGCACAAGAACACCAGCGCCACCTTGCTGGCATCGCGCGCGTTGGAAAACATGCTCTCGCCGAAGAAGGCGCCGTTGAGCGCCACGCCGTAGAGCCCGCCAACCAGGCGGTTGCCGGCCCAGGCCTCCACCGTGTGGCAGTAGCCGGCGTCGAACAGATCGCGGTAGAGCCCCGAATGCGGCGGTTGATCCAGGTGGTGCGCCGGCCCGGACGGGACAGTGGCACAGCCGTCGATCACCGCCCTCGAAGTCGCTGATCAATTCTGATCTCGTAGCTGCCCTGGCGCACGCGTGCGCGCCAGGCGTTTGGGGACGTGCATCGCATTGAGCGGCAGGATGCCGCGCTGCTGCGGCTCGATCCAATAAAGCGCCGGGTCATCGCGGCTCTCGGCCATGGGAAATATTCCGCAGGCGTAGGCCTTCAAGAGGACCTGCGGGGTGATCTCGATGACGATGTCGTCGCGCGAAGCCATCAAGGGGATCCTGGCACCGCCGTGGTGTCCTCTAGCCAATTATGGTTTTTGCAGGAAGTTCTCGAGCCAATGGATGTCGTAGAGACCATTGGCAATATCGGGATTGCTGCACCAGTTCGCTAAACAGCGGAATGGTTGTCTCGATGCCGTCGATCACGAACTCGGAGAGGCAGCGCTTGAGCCGCATCAGACACTCGTTGCGGTTCTTGCCGTGCACGATCAGCTTGCCGATCAGGCTGTCGTAGTAGGGCGGGATGCGATAGCCCTGATAGGCGCCGCTGTCGACGCGCACGCCGAGCCCGCCCGGCGGATGCCAGTAGGTGATGGTGCCGGGCGAGGGCATGAAGGTCCTGGGGTTCTCGGCGTTGATGCGGCACTCGATGGCGTGGCCCGAGATGCGAACTCGTTCTGCGTAAATCGACAGCGGCGCGCCGGAGGCGATCCGGATCTGCTCGATGACGAGGTCGAGGCCCGGTGATCATCTCGGTGACCGGGTGCTCGACCTGCAGGCGGGTGTTCATCTCGATGAAGTAGAACTCGCCGTCCTCGTAGCAGGAACTCGACCGTGCCGGCGCCGCGGTAGTTGAGCTTCTGCATGGCCTTGGCGACGGTCGCTGCCGATGCTTTGGCGCTGCTCGGCGTTGAGCGCGGGCGAGGGCGCTTCCTCGCAGGATCTTCTGGTGGCGGCGCTGCAGCGAGCAGTCGCGCTCGCCCAGATGGATGGCGTTGCCCTTGCCGTCGCCGAACACCTGAACTTCGATGTGGCGAGGCTTGGCCAGATACTTCTCGAGATAGACGCTGTCGTCGCCGAAGGCGGCCTTGGCCTCGGCGCGCGCCGTCCTGATAGCGATGCTCGAGGTCCTCCGGCGTGCGCGCGACCTTCATGCCGCGGCCGCCGCCGCCGGCCGCCGCCTTGACGAGCACCGGAAAGCCCAGGTCCTTGGCGACGCTGCAGCGCCTGCGGCCTCGTTGGTGATGGCGCCGTCCGAGCCCGGCACGACCGGAATGCCGAGCCGCCGCGCCGTCGCCTTGGCCTCGATCTTGTCGCCCATGATGCGGATATGCTCGGAGGTCGGACCGATGAAGGTGATGCCGTGCTCCTCGAGAATTTCGGCAAAGCGCGCGTTCTCCGACAGGAAGCCGTAGCCTGGATGGATGGCGTCGGCGCCGGTGATCTCGCAGGCCGCGAGCAGGCTGTGGAATATTGAGATAGCTCGCCGCCGGACGGCGGCGGCCCGATGCACACGCTCTCGTCGGCGAGGCGCACGTGCATGGCATCGGCATCGGCGGTGGAGTGCACCGCCACGGTGGCGATGCCGACCTCCTCGACACGCGCGCAGCACCCGCAGCGCGATCTCGCCGCGGTTGGCGATCAACACCTTGTCGAACATCGCTGCGAGCAGGTCTCCGGTCGTTACTCGATAATGACAAGCGGCTCGCCGAATTCTACCGGCTGGCCATTGCCGACGAGGATGGCCGTCACCATGCCAGCCTTCGGCGCCGGGATGTGGTTCATGGTCTTCATGGCCTCGATGATGAGGATCGTTTGGCCCTGGTGCCACGCGGGTGCCGACGTCGACGAACGGGGCGTGCCCGGTTCCGACGCCAGATAGGCCGTGCCGACCATGGGCGATTTCACGCAGCCGGGATGCTTGGCGGGATCCTCGCTGGCATCTTTGGTTGGCAGCGCGGCGGCGCTCGCCGGTGCCGCAATGAGTGAGGGTGCCATCGTCATGGCGCTGCATGACCTGCTGGCGCGCCACGCGCACCCGCAGCCCCTCGCGCTCGATCTCAATTTCGCTCGAGGCCTGTTTCCTCGAGCAGTGAGGCGAGTTCCGATCGAGGTCCTGATCGGGACCCCCCTGCTTTTTGCCTCCTTCGCCATGCCTCGCGTCGCAACCGTTGTTCCGTTTGTCGCCGCCCGCATTCCTTAACCTTTGCTTTCAGCCCCACGGCCGCCGCGCTGTGGCAGCGTTAAGGGTGGGGCACGTCGCCTTCCCCTCCGCCCCCTCGGGCAAGATCGGCAGGCCGCCAGCCCTAGCAAATTGGACCCCGTGCGCACGAGCATCGGCTTGGCCATCGACCTTGCGCCTTGGCAACAACGTTCAAGCGGGAGGCCCGCCAGGGTACCGACGCGCGCGGGCCATCGCCCCGTCGTAACAGCTTTTCTCGCACTGCGAAAGGTTAACACAAGCTTGTGCAGAGCTGTTGGCCCGAGGGTCGAAGCGGGGGCTTGGGCGCGGCCACATGGCAGTGCCGCAGGCGGACCTGGCAACGGGCACGGGCCCGGTGGGGCCCATGCGGCATGACGCGGTCACGACGTGCGGAAGACGCGCGGACAACTTTCGGGAACTGTGCGCGAGGGGACCTGCGGCTGCGGGTCGCGCCAGAGGCGCGCGGCCCGGCCCCGTCGTCTCCTCAGCACACCTTTGCAGCCGTCCTTGCGCACCTCTTCGACGTTTTGGGCCAAGAGCCTCGCCCAGGTTCTCCGGCGCGCCCGGGAATGATGCGATCGCCGACCAGGAAGTGCGGCGTTCCCTGGATCCCGAGCTTGGCGGCGAGCTTGCGCGTATCGTCGATTTCCTTCTTCGACGTCGGCGGAGGCCATGTCCTTCTTCAGGCGCCCCATGTCGAGGCCGAGCTTTTCGGCAATGCGCAGGGCAGAGGCCTCGTTGGCCTGCCCCTGGCTTTCCAGCATGGCGCGGTGGAATTCCCAGTACTTTGCCTTGCACCTTGGCCGCCAGCGCCACCCGCGAGGCCTCCTCCGAGCCCTTGGCTAGGATCGGAAACTCCTTGGGGATCAGCTTGATCCTTGCGATCCTTGTCGATCAGCTGGGCGACGTCGGGCAGCGCCTTCTTGCAATAGCCGCAGTTGTAGTCGAAGAACTCGATGACGGTAACATCGCCACTGCTGTTGCCGACGACGGGTGACGCGGCCGGCCGAAAGATTTCCGCCGAGTTGTCCTTGATGGCTACGGCCATGCGCTCGTTTTGGATCTTGTCCATCTTGGCTTCGAGCGCCGACTGGGCTTCCATCAGCAGCTTCGGGATTGTTGAGCAGGATGTCCTTGATGATCGCTTCGAGCTCCTTGCGCTGGGCCGGCGAAAAGGCGCTCGGCCGGCCGGCGCCGCCGAGGTCATGGTCTCGGGGGTCGGCTGCGGGATTGACCGGTGCCTCTGTCCCGACGGCCAGCGTGGCGCCCACGAGCACGACGGCGGCGGGCGCAGAAGGGCAAGCCTTCGGCGCTGACAGGCCAGGCGGTCAGAGAGCGAAAAGGACTTGGGCTGCATTCGGTTCTCCGGTCGGTAGGTGGCGGGAGGGCGGGCCGGCGCCGTTTAGGCTGGTTCCTTGTAAGTTGATAATGTCCTCGGCGCGAATCCATTCCGGCGAGCCGCGCGGCAGCTTGAGCTGAGCCCGCTTGGCGAAGATCTGCGCCTGCTTGACGTTGCCCTCGATCATATAGGCTTCGCGCGGCTGCCAGCAGCGCCTGCGGTTCCTGGCCCTTGCGGCTCAGCGCGGTGGCCAGCTGGCGGTGCGGCGAGCGCGTTGCCATCATCGTTCAGGATTGCCTTGCGCAGCAGAGCACAATGGCCTCGTCCAGGCACCTTACCATCTTCGCTCGAGATTAGGATTGGGCGAGTTCCGCCTGCATCAGGGGTTCGCCGCCGCCCGACAGCTGCAGGGCCTTGCGCAGGTTGACGATCGCCTCGGGTGCTTGCCCACCGTAGGCAAGGCTTGCCCTTCAGCTCCCAAAGGTAGGGGTTGTCCGGCTTTTCGTGCAACAAGGCGTCGACCTCGCCGATGGCGTTCACGCAGCGACCCGAGCAGTTGCGGGCAATGGCGCGGGCATAGCGCGCCGGCAAGCGAATTGTCGCGCGCGGGATAGCTGGTTGAAGACCGTCTGCGGGCGATCGAGATAGCCTGCGATTTTGGCGCGCATCATGTCGTGGCGCAGCTGCAGCGCCGGCGGATCCTGGCATTGTACATAGGGACTGTTGGCGACCCAGTTCGCGCAGCTGCGCGAGAGCCGATTCGGTGGCCACGCGGGTGGCTGCGCACGAAGGGATCCTGGTAGGTGGCGGAGATGTATTCTTGCTGCGCGAACCGCTCGAAGGTCTCGAGCATGCCTTGACCCGATTGCTTGGTCGCCTCCAGGTAGCGCAGCACCCGCCTGGTCGGCCGCCGATTCCTGAGCCCGGCGCTCGCTCAACAGCGAGCGCATGATCATTTCGTTGCCGCCCATGGCGAGCCCGCCACCGGCCGAGCCGATCTCGCGGGCCGTGTCGCCGCCCGAGGCGGCCCCGCCGACCATGAGGCCGATGCCGAGCACGGTCAAAAGCGATGGCCTTGGTCTGGTCGCGCGCGATGCGGCTTCTAAGCTGCGCCAGATGCCCGCCGGTGATGTGCCCGGTCTCGTGGGCGATGACGCCGATGACCTCGTTAGGGTCTTGGCCTGAGCCAGCAGTGCCTGTATTGACGAAGACATTGTGGCCGTCGACCACGAAAGCGTTGAAGCTTTCGTGGCGAATGATGCGCATGGAAATATTCTGCCCACCGAGACCGGCGGCCTTGAAAATCGGCCGCGAGTAGTCCTTGAGCAGGTTCTCGATTTCGGAGTCGCGAATGAGCGGCAAGCCCTGCGCCAGCGCCGAGGTGGCCGCCATGACGGACGCCAGCGCGTAGGCCAAGAGCGCGGCCGCGCGCGAGCCGCGCACGGCGGCGCGCCGGAGGGCGGGGTTGGCTGGCGACCTCTGTGCGCCGGCTCGAAAATCGGCTCCTCTCCGCACGGTCAATAACTCGCGCCGCATGTTGGGACGTTGGCTCAGCAAATTGGGCTGGGACCCCCACAGATCCTGACCTAGGCAACTCCGAGCGGCCCCGACTATAAGCCGCCAGATCCTGAGGCGCCAACCCGCAACGGCATCATCGCAAAGGGTTGATCGGCGCGATGCTGCCCGCTCCGTTGGCGCGGGTAGGGCTGCAACCATGGCGGATTGAGGGCCTCGCGGCGGAGAGTAAGGGCGAACATGGTGAACCGGGATCTGGCGCCTGACGAGCCGGCGCCGACTAAGGCGCCGCGACCGTCTCGGCGCAGCGCCATTCCTGCTTTCATCGTCATGGACGTGATGGAGGCGGCCGCCGGCGCAGCGGCAGCACCAGGCGCCGACGTCATCCACATGGAGGTCGGACAACCCGGCAACGCCCGCGCCCCGCGCGCGGCGCATTGCCGCCGTCGAAGCAGCGCGCTCGAGCGCGAGACGCTGGGCTACACCATGGCGCTTGGCTCGGCCGGCCTGCGCGAGCGCATCGCCCGCCACTACCGCGAGGCCACGGTGACGGTGGCCAGCGAACGGGTCGTCGTCACCACGGATCCTCGGCCGGCTTCGTGTTGGCCTTCCTGGCGCTGTTCGACGTCGGCGCCAACGGTGGCGCTGCCATCGCCCGGTTATCCCTCGCTATCGCCACATCCTGACGGCGCTCCGGCCAAGACGCCCGTGCCTGCGTGGACGACGGATGCAATTTCGCGCTGGATGCCGACGGCGGCCTCAGGTCGAGGCGGCGGCGCGGCCAAGGGCTGGCCGGGCTCGTGCTTGCGAGCCCCGCCAACCCGACGGGCACGATGCTGGCGCCGGCACGGCTGGCTGGAGCTGGCGGCGGTCTGCCGCGCCCAGGGCCTGTGGCTTGTGTCCGACGAAATCTACATGGCCTGACCTACGCCGGGCCGGCGCGAGACGGCGCTGGCGCACAGCGCCAGGCCGTCGTCGTCAACAGCTTTTCCAAGTACTATTCGATGACGGGCTGGCGCGATCGGTTGGCTGATCGTGCCACCCGAGCTGGTGCGGCCGATCGAGCGCCTGGCGCAAAACCTGTATATTTCGCCGCCGGCCGTGGCACAGGTCGCCGCGCTTGGGGCCTTCGATGGCATCGACGAGCTCGAGGCCAACAAGCGCCGTCTATGCCGAGAACCGCGAACTTCTGCTGACTGAGTTGCCCAAGGCGGGCCTCGGCCGCATCTTGCCCGCCGATCGGCGCCTTTTACCTTTACCTCGACATCTCAGAGTTCGGTGGCGACAGCGTCGCCATTCACGCGGGCAGATGCTGGCCGAAATCAGGGTCGCGGCAACGCCAGGCGTTGACTTCGATGCCGCACGCGGCGGCCAATATGCGCGCTACGCTACGCCGGCAGCACGTCGGCCATGCTGAGGCCGCCCGACGCCTGCCGGGGATGGCAGCGGCTCAGGGCGTCAAACCTGTGAGCCCGGGGCTCCGAGGGTGGTTGGGGCCGCTTCGGGGCGGCTTAGATTGGGCAGCCTGATCTCGTCACTGTTGGACAATCTGGGCTTGGACCCCTCGGTTGGGAGCTTGGGCCCGGAGCTTTGGCCTCGGATCTTTGAGCGGCCCGAGACATAGGTGACAGATCGTCACCGGACACATGGGCCTCGGGTCTTGGGCCTCGGGTCTTGCCTCGGGTCCTGGTCATTCCCGGCACAACCGGCAGGCTCCCCCGAAAAGGGCGCAAAGACAACCCGCTGCGATCCCGGGCGGGCCCGCGGCGAAGATCAAACACGCAGCGCCTTGGCGCGGCCGCCGGGAGCGCCGGCGGCCCGCGTCACGCTTTGCCTGGCTGTAGGGCTACTTGCACGCCCGCGCGTAGGCGGTGCACTCGTAGAGCAGCCCTTTCGTCTCGCATTTGGTGCTGGGGGAGCCGATCTTGACGGCATCGCCGAGCTTGGCTTTGGCCGAATTCTTCATCGCTGCTTCGGCCATGAGGGAGGCGAGATCCTTTGAGCGCGCCGGTGCCCCAGCCACCCGCCTTGATGCACCGGGCGGCGGCGGCCGATCCACTGGAAAAACCGCCGACGGCCAGCACCAGCCCGGTCAGCAGCGCACAGTGCGACATGGTCCTCATGCATCCTCCGTGGACTTGAGCGCCCCGCGCGCGGCATGAGTAGCCCCGCAAGGGCGCTCGGGCAAGCACGCCGAGACGCCTTCATGTGTATGAGACGACCTGCAGGGCTTTGCGGACGGCCGCCGACAGCCTCACGTTGAGGTGAAGCGGCGCTGCCACCAGCCGCGCCGAATCGGGCGGGTGCTGTCCGCCTCCTCTGACGCCTCGGCGCCGTCGGCCTGTGCCGCAGGGGTGAACGGCAGAGCGTCCGGTTCGGGGCGTGGCGGCGCAACGCCAGGCTCGCTCTTTGCCGTTATCGCGCGCCGGGGCGGTCTCGCTTCATCCAGTGGGGCCGTTCGGCGGTCCACTGTTTTTTCTGCCGCGCCTTCGGCCTCGGCAGGAGTTTCTGGCCTGCGCTCCGCGGCTGCGGCGGTGCGGCGCGAACGCGCTGCCGGGGCGGCACCACATCCTCCTCGCCTTCCCGCGCAGCGACCGGGGCCGGCTCAGCGACCGGGGCCGGCTCAGCGATAGGCGCCGCCTCGGCAACAGGGGGCCGATTCGGACACCAGGGGCCGATTCGGACACCGGGGCCGGTTCGGCAAGGGGGACCGCGTCGGGTTCGGCTGCCATCGGCTCGGCAAGGTCAAGGCCAGCCCCGTTGCCGAGGTTATCCTCGGTCTGGTGCTCCTCGCCCGCGCCCGCGGGCCGTCACGGTCGCGGCCGCGTCGGCCGCCGCGACGTCCACGACGCCGGCCGCGCCGGCCGCGACGCTCCTCACTCGACAGCGTGCGGGGCTCATCGGTAATGTTGGGCTGCTCGCCGACGCCTGGCGGCTCGGACACTGCATCGGAGGCCTCGAGATCCTCCCACGCCGGCTCCTGTTGGGCGCCGTTTTCGGCCTCGGCGACATGGCCATCGCCGCCGGCTTCGGGCTGGTCAAAGGGGCACGCGCTTCATCGCGGCCGTCACGCCGGCCGCGCCGCCGCCGCCGTCGCGAGCGCCGGCCGCTCGCCTCGTCCTCGGTGGGGCTCACCGCCTCCGGCCGCTCTCTCCCTCTTCGGCGCCCTCCGCGTCAAACCCCCAGTCCATGTTGACGGCCGAGCGCTCGGGCAGCCGCTGCAGGGCAAGCGGGGCGGCGCTGCGTTCGATGGCGAGGTGTGCCGCCTTGCATGCGCTCGCTCGCCTGCACCGTGATCGGCACGACATAGCGCCCTTCCATGTCGGTGATGAAGGTGCGCTTGTTGTTGAGAATGTGAGGGCGACGCTGGCCGTGGTTACGGCGACGAGGCCGCTATTGGTATCGCGCAGCAGAGTGATCCTCGAGTGCCCGCAGCACCGCGAGGGCTACCGATTCCACCGAAGCGGATGATGCCGGTGCCCTGGCAATGGGGGCACTGGGTGGTGGAGCCTTCCAGCACGCCGGTGCGCAGGCGCTGGCGCGACATTTCCAGCAGACCGAAATGGCTGATGCGGCCCGACCTGGATGCGGGCCCGGTCGTGGCGTAGCGCATCCTTAAGGCGGCCTCTCGACTTTGCGGTTGTTGCGCCGCTCCTCCATGTCGATGAAGTCGATGACGATCAGGCCGGCAAGGTCGCGCAGGCGTAAGCTGGCGGGCGATCTCCTCGGCGGCCTCCAGGTTGGTCTGCAGCGCGGTCTCTTCGATGGAGTGCTCACGCGTGGCCTTGCCCGAGTTGACGTCGATCGAGACCAGCGCCTCGGTCTGGTTGATGACGATATAGCCGCCCGAGCGCAGCGTGACGGTAGGGGCTGAACATCGCGTTCAGCTGACGCTCGATCTGGTAGCGCGTTGAACAGCGGTGCAGCGGGCCTCGTACTGGATGACGTTCTTGGCCTGGCTCGGGCATGAGCATGCGCATGAAGTCCTTGCGCTTCGTTGTGGGCGGCCTCGCCCGTCGACCAAGATCTCCTCGATGTCCTTGGCGTAGAGGTCGCCGGATCGAGCGTTTGATCAGGTTGCCTTCTTCATAGACGCAGGCACGGCGCGGTGGATTTGCAGCGTCATCTCGCGCATCGCTCTCCCACAGGCGCAGCAGGTATTCGTAGTCGCGCTTGATCTCCGGCGCTTGGTGCGCTGCCGCGCCGGCGGTGCGAATGATCAGGCCCATGCCTTCGGGCACCTCGAGCTCGCTGAGCGATGCGCCTTGAGGCGCTTGCGGTCGTGCGGCGCTGGTGATCTTGCGCGAGATGCCGCCGCCGCGCGGCGGTGTTGGGCATCAGCACGCAGTAGCGGCCGGCCAGCGACAGATAGGTGGTCAGCGCGGCGCCCTTGTTGCCGCGCTCTTCCTTGACGACCTGCACCAGAATGATCTGGCGGCGCTTGATCACCTCCTGGATTTTGTAAGCAGCGCATGCGCCGGCGCGGGCGCTCCGGGACCTCTCCATGGCGTCTTCCGAGCTGACCTGCTCCACCGAGGTGACGGTTTCGGGGTGTCGGCGGGATCGCTGGCGATTTCCTCGACATGGCCAACCTCGCCGTCGCCGCGAGGCCCCTCGCCATTGGCGTGGGGAGGGGTGCCGCCCTCCTCCTCGGCGGGTGTTCATCGGCCGAGCTCGTGGCCTGCTCGGGGGCGTAGGCTTCGGCTCGTGCGCAGGTTTGCCTCGCTCCTCCGGCGCGCTCAGCGCCATGCCGCTCTCTCTGGGGCCTGCGGTTCGCCGGTCTCCTCCGGGGCAACAGCCTCGCAGGCGTGGATCGTGCTCGCGACCTCCCGTCGTTGTCGCTGGCCCCGAGTCAGCCTCAGCGTCGGGCTCGACACTCATGCCGGCCTCGGCCTCGGCGCGTCGTGCTTTCCGCTTTCAGGCCTCGGCTTCCGCCTCGGCCTTCCTGCGCAGCAGCGCCCGCCGATCGGCGACCGGGATCTGGTAGTAGTCGGGATGGATTTCGCCGAAGGCTAGGAAGCCGTGACGATTGCCGCCGTAGTCGACGAAGGCGGCCTGCAAGGAGCGGTTCGACGCGCGTGACTTTGGCGAGATAGATGCGCTACCGCCGCGGAGCGGCTTGCGCGCGGCCGACTCGTAATCGAATTCCTCACCCGGCCGTTACGGAGGACCGACCGAGTTTCCTCGGGTGCGTGGCATCGATGAGCATTTTGTTCTTTTCCATGTGATTAAGTTCCCGGCGCCGAGGCGACCTGGAGAGAGCGCTGTTGGCTCTCGCGCAGCCTGCGCCTCAGATGAGCGCCATATTGGGTTAAAGGTGCAGGACCGCTTAAGCTGCCGCAGCGCTGCCATGCCGATGGGTAGGCAGGTTGAGCGCCGGCCGTCTCGATGCTGCCGCGCCCCGGCCGGGTTGGGCTTAAGCGCGATCGTCACCATCTCTCAAGGGCCAGCGGGAGGCTGTCATGGTCCACGTGCGATGTGCGGAGCAGATGAGCGCCATGCCCTGTTCCAGACAATGCCCGCGCTTCGGCAAAACCTTGCGCGGACGGTCCCACCGGTGTCCGCCTTACCGGCCCGGCGCCGGCGAGCCGCTGTTTGGCTCGTCGCGCTGAGGGCTATCGGGCAATCGAAGCGGTCGCCCCCACTACGCGGTTCAGGGGCGGTCACCAGACGGTCGCCTTGTTCTCCGAAAGGTACCGTCGCGTCGAACATCCGATGCGCCCGGGTTTCACTGCGTTCAGGACAGGCGGCGAGCAGACGCTCCGGGCCTGTTTGGGACCGCCACTCTATTTGGGCATCACCGGCGGGCAGGCCGCGGCGATCACGCCTGAAGCTTGTAGGCACGTCGCCATGGTAGTGGCGTAGAAGAGTTTTGCTAACGCACCAATTGCGTCGTCAGGCCGTTGAATTGGCGCTTCGATTCGGCAAACAAGTTGTTAAACTCCAGCCCTGTTTGCGCCGCTGTGTTAGAGATGGGGAGGGCGATGCGACCGGCCGGCCGCCAGCTGGGCAGGCACCGGCATTTTGTCGCTTGGCCGCGCTGGCAGGCCTCGGCGCCGGGCTCACCCGTGCGCAAACGGAGATTGCCAAGACCCCGCCGGCTGGCCGGGTTAAGGAGCGCCGCAGGCGGCGCCCGCCGCCACCACCAGCCTGCAAGCGCCCGACGCCAAGGTCCAGACCAAGGCCGACGCCAAGGCCCAACCGAAGCCCGACCAAGCCCGACACCAAGCCCGACTCAAGGTTGAACCGAAGGCCGAGCCGAGAGGGACGCGGGCGGGCGGACGCCTGGACGACGGAGGTGGCGGGCGCGGCATTACCGCCTTGAGTGCCGAGATCACCCCGGAGCGGGGGCGCACGCGCTTTCCGTTGCTGCTTTCGGCGAGCGTGCCCTACCAGGTCTTCACCTTGCCCGAGCCCTACCGCGTCATCATCGACATGCCCGACGTGGCCTTTCAGCTGCCGACGGGTGCCGGCCAGCAAGGGGCGGGCGTCATTGCGGCCTACCGCTACGGCCACTTCGCCCCGGGCAAGGCCCGGGTGGTGATCGATGCCGCGGGACCGGTGCGGGTGGAGGCGGCGAGCATCGGCGCAGCAGAGCGCCAACAAGACCGTTCGGCTCGCGCTCGATCTCGTTCCAACCGATGCGGAACAATTCCTCACGCGCGTGCCGCCGCGCCCAGGCAGAGGCGGCGCGGCGCGACCATGCCGCACTGGCCGGGCGAGCCAAGACCGACAGCAAGCCGCAGATCGTGATCGACGCCGGGCACGGCGGCGTCGACCCAGGGCGATCAGCGGCGAGGTGGTGGAAAAGGAGGTCGTGCTCTCCGTCGCGCGCCATCTGCAATCCATTCTCGCCGGCAAGGGTCGCTACGCCATCCACCTGACGCGCGCCGCCGACGTTTACGTTTCCTCGACAAGCGCGTGGGCGTATCGCGCGACAAGGCATGCGATCTTTTTATTTCGATCCATGCCGACACCGTCGGTGCCGGCGCCGGCGAGTTGGCGCAGAACGTGCGCGGGGCCACGGTCTACGTCCTGTCGGACAAGGCCTCGAAGCCGCGAAGCTCAGCGGCTCGCCGATAAGGAAAATGCCTCACGACGTGTTGGCCGGGGTCGACGGCACGGCGGAGGAAGAACACCGATCACGTCAAGGGCATCCTGATCGATCTCATGCGCCGGAGACGGCCGATTTTTCTGCCGACTTTCGTGGCCGCTTGCTCGGCCACCTCAAGCAGCGGATCGCGCTCTCCGCGCGATCCGAACCGTTCCGGCAGCGTTCAAGGTTCTAAAACAGTCCCAGTCGCCATCGGTGCTGATCGAACTCGGGTATATGAGCAACGCCGAGGATGCCAAGCTGTTGGTTTCCGCGCGAATGGCAAAGGCAGGTGGCGGGCTCGATCGCGGCCGCGGTCGATGAGTATTTCCTGCAACGCGGCGCCGAACGGCGCTAGGTGATCGGGTCGGTTGGCCTTGGTTCCTGTTAAGTCGATTGGAAAGCGAGGAAATTCGGCCTCGTGCTGCCACATTCCATGCTAAGGTGCGCCGGAAGCCGCGATTTGCCGTTTGACCTGCGGCAGGTCACCCGATGACGACCCAACCGCTGACGACACGGGGCCGTGCGGACGCACCTGATGAGACCGACGCCGATCCTTCCTCCAACCCCTGCGCCAAAAAGAAGCGCAAACGGCGCAGTTGGCTGTTGAGCCTGCTGGGCTTCGGTTTCGCCTCGGCCGTGGTGATGTTCCTGGCCGCGGCCGGCGGTCGCCGGCTTCTTCGTCTGGAAGGCCGCGCGCGATCTGCCCGACTATGAGAGCCTCGCGCAAGCTACGAGCCGCCGGTGATGACGCGCATCCATGCGCACGACGGCAGCCTGATGGCCGAGTACGCGCGCGAGCGGCGCATCTTCGTGCCGATCAACGTCATCCCCAAGTTGGTGATCGCGGCCTTCCTGTCCGCCGAGGACAAGCGCTTCTACGAGCACGGCGGGCTGGACTTTGCCGGCATCGGCCGTGCCGTGATCAACAACTTCCAACAACTGGGGCAAGAAGCGGCCCCGAGGGCGCCTCCACCATCACCCAGCAGGTGGCCAAGAACTTCCTGCTCACCAGCGAGCAGAAGCTCGAGCGCAAGCTGAAGGAGGCGATCCTGGCGATTCGCATCGAGCGCGCCTATTCGAAGGACAAGATTCTCGAGCTGTACCTCAACGAGATCTACCTGGGCATCGGCTCTTACGGCGTGGCCGGCGGCCGCCTCAACTACTTCAGCAAGGAGCTGAGCGAGCTTATCGATCGAGGAGGCGGCCTATCTCGCCGCCCTGCCGAAGGCGCCCAACAACTATCATCCGTTCCGCAAGACGCGCGAAGCCACCGTCCGGCGCAACTGGATCATCGATCAGATGGCCGAGGTTGGCTACATCACGCGGCGAGCAGTCGAAAGCGGCCAAGGCCAAGCCGCTCGACGGTCAACATCCGCCCGTTTGGCACGCAGATCTACGCTGCCGACTATTTCGCCGAAGAGGTGCGCCGTCGGCTGATGGATATGTGTCGGCGAGGATGGCCTGTACGGCCGCGCCGAGCGCACCAGCCATCGGCGACGGCACGCGTCAACGGCGGTCTTTCGGTCAGAACCACGCTCGATCCCGAACCTGCAGCGCATGGCCCGCAAGGCCCTGATCGACGGGTCTGCGTCGCTTTCGATCGCGACAAAGGCTGGCGCGGCGCGGTGCAGAAGATCGAGATCGGCCGGCGACTGGGGCGTGACGCTGGGCGCGCGTCGAAAGTTCCAACGACCTGGCACCCTGGCGGCTCGGCGTCGTGCTCGACGCGCAGCGCGGCCAAGGCGGTCGATCGGGCTGCGCCCAGCCCGCCAGGCCGACGGCACCCTCGCGGCCGAGCGCGAGGCCGGTGGAGATCTCCTTCGAGGAGATGAAGTGGGCGCGCAGACCGCGCGGGGCGTTCCCAAGGCCGTCGACGGACGTGCTTAGCAATCGGCGACGTGATCTGGGTGGCGCCCAAGGATCCCGACCAACGCCGCCGGCATCTGGTCGCTGATGCAGATCCCGGAAGTGGGCGGCGGCGCTCGTCGCCATGGACCCGCACACCGGCCGCGTGCATGCCGTGGTGGGCGGCTTCTCTTTCGCCACCAGCCAGTTTGACCGAGCCGTGCAGGCCAAGCGCCAGCCGGGCTCCTCGTTCAAGCCGCTGGTCTACGCCGCCGCGCATCGACAACGGCTACAAGCCGACCAGCATCGTGCTCGATGCGCCGATCGAGATCGACCAGGGGCCCGGCAAGGAAGTCTGGCAGCCCAAGAACTACGACGGCACTCAAGTCCTTCGGTCCCTCGACCGCTGCGGCACCGGCATCGAGAAATCGCGCAACCAGATGACGGTGCGGCTGGCCCAGGACATGGGCATGCCGCTGATCGTGGAATACTCCAAGCGCTTCGGCGTCTATGACGACCTGCTGCCGGTGCTTCGCCATGTCGCTGGGCTCCGGCGAGACGACGCTGCGTCAAGATGGTCGCCGGCCTACGTCGGAGCTGGCCAACGGCGGCAAGCAGGTGCACGCAACCCTGATCGACCGCATCCAGGATCGCTGGGGCCACACCATCTGGCGCCACGACAAGCGCGAGTGCACGGGCTGCAAGGCGGACAAGTGGCAGGGCCAGGCCGAGCCGGTGCCTGCCGACGATCGCAAGCAGGTCCTCGACCCGCACACGGCCTATCAGATGACCTCGATCATGGAAGGGCGTGGTGCAGCGCGGCACCGCCACCGTCATCAGCAAGATGCATTCCCAACGTGCCGATCGCCGGCAAGACCGGCACCACCAACGACGAGAAGGACGCCTGGTTCATCGGCTATACGCCGGACCTCGTGGTCGGCGTCTTCGTCGGCTACGACACGCCGCGGCACCATGGGCAAGGGCATGACCGGCGGCCACGTCGCCGCGCCCATCTTCGGCAACTTCATGAAGATGGCGCTGGCCGACAAGAAGGCGGTGCCGTTCCGCATTCCACCCGGCATCAAGCTGGTGCGCGTCAGCCTGCGCACCGGGCATGCGCAGCCCAGGGTGGCGGAGGCCGATACCGGTGCTGGAGGCCTTCAAGCCCTACGAGGAGCCGGATGATCCCTACTCGGTCGATCGGCTTCTACCAACGAGAGCGGCGGCTTTTCATGCGGTGACCAGCAGGACGCGCAGCCGCGCGGCCTCGCAAGCGGCCGCAGCGTCTAGTGGACGCGCTCTGGTACGGCGCGGTTGCGTTTACAGCCGCGCCACGCGCGCCTATATCAACGCCGCATGTGCTTCCGCGCCCAGGCCAGTCGCCTGAGCCCATCCCAAGTCGAGGAGGCCCCCGATGCGGGCCGAAGCCGAAAAACTCGCCGATGCCATCCGCCAATCGCTGGCTTTGCTGCGGAGGCATCTTTGACTTCCGAGCGCACCGGCGCGACTGGCGGAGCTGAACAAGCGGGCCGAAGACCCGGAGCTGTGGAGCGACCCGCAGATCGGCGCAGAAGGTCATGCGGCAGCGCCAGGCGCTCGAGCGCGCCATCGCTGGCTATCGACGGCTGGAACGCGAGCTCGATGACGCCGTCACCTTGATCGAACTGGGCGAAGCGGAGGGCGATGCGCCGAGCGTGGACGAGGGCGAAGCCGGCGCTGCACGAGCTCGCCGAGGAGGCGCGCCGACAGGAGGTGGAAGCCCTGCTCTCGGGCGAGGCGGACGCCAACGACGCTTATTTGGAGATGCACGCCGGGGCCGGCGGCACCGAGAGTCAGGACTGGGCCGAGCATGCTCGTCGCGCATGTACATCCGTTGGGCCGAGGATCGCGGCTACAAGGTGTCGCTGGTGGAGGAGAGTGAGGGCGAGGAAGCCGGTATCAAATCGGCAACGCTGGTCGTCAAAGGCGAGAATGCCTACGGCTGGCTCAAGACCGAGATCGGGCGTGCATCGGCTGGTGCGCATTTCACCCTACGACAGCAATGCGCGTCGGCACACCGAGTTTTGCCAGCGTCTGGGTCTACCCGGTGGTCGATGAGAACATCGAGATCGATATCAAGGAGAGCGATTGCCGCGTCGATACCTACCGCGCCTCCGGCGCCGGGAGGTCAGCACGTCAACACCACCGATTCTGCCGTGCGCATCACGCATATTCCCACCAACATCGTGGTGGCTAGTCAGCAGGAGCGCTCCCAGATCAAGAACCGGGCGATCGCCTGGGCCATGCTCAAATCGCGGCTTTACGAGCAGGAGCTCAAGCGTCGCGAGGAGAAGGCAAACGCCGCGGCCGCCAGCAAGACGGAAATCGGCTGGGGACACCAGATCCGCTCCTATGTGATGCAGCCCTACCAGCTTGTCAAAGACCTGCAGGACCGGCACGCAGAGCAGCGATCCACAAGGGGTGCTCGACGGTGATCTCGATCCGTTCATCGAGGCGGCATTGGCGCACAGAGCATGTCGGGAGCGCCCGGCGGCCAAGGTTGGAAGACATTGACTAGGGTGCGCGCGCGGCGCACGGCGTGGCGCCGCCGCTCGCAAGTGAAGAGGGCGCAGATTGTATGACCCCGCGTGCCGCTGCTGGCCTCGAGCGCCCTGCCACCCGCATATGCCAGCATCTATGAGGAGTTCGTCGAGAGCTACGGACCCTTTCGCAACCAGGCGGCCGTGCTCGCGCACGTGCCGCCCGCGCTCGAGCACCTGAGCAAGCTGCTGATGGAGTTGAAGGCACGCCAAGGCGTCAAGCCGCGCTACGTTGAACTTGCCATCGTCGTGACCTCAAACTCAATGCCTGCCGTTATTGCGTCGCCCATCACGCGCCCAAGCTCGCACGTCGCAGGGCTCTCCGCTGCCGCCGTCGAGGCGCTGCCGCAGGCCGGGCATCCCGATCTCGACGCCGTCGATCGCCTGCAGTGATTGCGTACGCGATTGCGGTCACGGAGACACCGGGGCGGATTGCGGAGGCGATGTTCGATCGGTTGCGCCAGCATTTCAGCGCCGCGCAGATCGTCGAGCTGACGCTGCGCATCGCGTTGTGCGGCGCCTACAACCGCCTGGCCGCAGCGCTGGCCATCGATAGTGAGCTCGAGGTCGCGGCGCCCGCGCCGGCGGCCGCCAAATAACGCGAAGGTGCCGACGCGTCATGCCGGGCGAGAAGTCCGCGCCACGAGGCCAACAGCCCCGCCCGGCCGCGCCAAGCGCCAGGCTCCCGCGTGCTTGCCAGTGAGGGGGTTTGCCGACTACGCGCTGATCGACAGCGGCAATGGGCGCAAGCTCGAGACGCTTTGGTCGCTTCACGGTCGACCGCCCGAGCCGCAGGCGATGTGGCAGCCGGCGCTGGCGCCCGGCGCCTGGCAGCGCGCGATGCCGTCTTCCAAGGGGGCTCGACAAGGAGGAGGACGGGGAAGGCGGGCGCTGGCGCAGCCAACACCGCTGCCTGAAAGCTGGCCGGCCCGTGTTCTGGGTGTGACGGCGCTCTGCCGTCTGACGAATTTTCGGCATTTGGGGCTATTTCCCCGAGCAGCTGCCGCTTTGGCAATGGATGCTCGGGCGAGTTGGCGACGCTCGAGGCGCAGCCGCCGCGCCTGCTCAACCTTTTTGCTTATACGGGCGTTGCCTCGCTGCTGGCCGCCAAGGCCGGGGCCGAGGTCACCCACCTTGATGCCTCAAGCGCGCCGTCGGCTGGGCCAAAGACAACCAGCTGCAGTCGGACCTCGCGGCCGCCGCCGATCCGCTGGATCGTCGAGGACGCCCGCAAGTTCGTGGCGCGCGAGCTGCGGCGCGGCAAAACCTACCATGCCATTCCTGGTCGATCCGCCCAAGTTCGGGCGCGGGCCGGCCGGCGAGGTGTGGGACGTCTTTCAGCATCTTCCCGCCCTGTTGCGCGACTGCGCGGCGCCTGCTCGACACCCGGGCGGGCTTGCCTGGTGCTCACCACCTATGCCATCGGCGCCTCGGCGCTGGCCAGCGACGGCCTGGTGCGCGAGTGCCTGCGTGGCGCGACGGCGTCATCGACAGCGGCGAGCTGGCCGTCATCGAGGACAGGCAGCTGGCGGCTGCTGCCGACCGCACTTCTCAGCCGCTGGAGCAGTGATGCACGATCGCGCCCCGAGCCGCGTGCAGGCACGCGCACCATCACCAGCCTGCAAAACGAGCGCGTGAAGCTGATCCGCTCGCTCGAGATGCACGCAAGGCGCGACGCGAGACGGGCCTGTTCGTCGCGGAGGGCGACCTCGCGTGCTGGTGAGCGGCACGCGAGGCCGGCTGAGTCCCAAGATCCTGCTGTTTCTGGCGGGCTGCGCGCAACAGGGCGAGGTCGCGAGCGAGCTTCTCGCGCTGGGCCGCGAGCGCCGGCGCGGGTGTCTCGAGGTGTCCGGCGGCGGTGCTCGCCAAGCTTGCCGGCAGGGACAACCCGCAGATCATGCTGGGCGTCGTTCGAACAGCGCTGGGCCAGCCGCCCGACGCTGGGGCCGTGCCCGGCAGCGCCGTTTGGCTGGCGCTGGAGGCGTGCGCGATCCCAGGCAATCTCGGCACCATCCTGCGCACGCAGCGAGGCCGTCGGCGGCGAGCGGGTCATCCTGATCGGCCACTGTTGTCGATCCCCTATTCGCGCGGAAGCGGTGCGCGCCAGCATGGGTTCGATTTTCAAGATGCCGGTGGTGCGCCTGAGGCCCCAGCCGTTCCTGGGCTTGGCGCGCCGACGCTGGCGAGGCGAGGTGGTCGGCACGCATCTGGAGCGCACGCGTAGGACTTCCGCCAGGCTCACTATCGCGCGCCGCTGCTGCTCCGTGATGGGCGGTGAAGGGCCGAGGCGCTGTCCGGCGAACTCGCGCGCACCTGCTCGCGTCTGATCAAGATCCCGATGGCCGGCGCGCTCGATTCGCTCAATCTGGCGGTGGCGAGATTGCGCGCGGTGCTCTATGAAATGCGCAAAAAGGGATCGCTTGCGCCTCGACGGCGCGCCCGGCCGGTCCTAGAAGCGGAACCGCAAATGGCCGACGCCGCGTCCCGCCGCTGTCGCTTGCGGCCGGCCGGGGTAATTCTCCCAGAAGTCGGCAGGTCAGTCTGGCGGCGCAGGGATTGTCGCTGCAACTGAAGGCGCACTCATACCGGGTGCGCACTGGCAGTCCACTTCCGGTCGTCCCTACCGCTATTGCGCCGGACCGAGCGCGGTGGCAGTGCCGTGGCCGCTCAAAGCTTTCGGCGGCGACCACGCCGACCTCGCCGCGTTGGCGCGGCCGATCTTGCGCGGCCGCCTAGCACGACGGCGAGGCCAGCGGGGACCCCCACGAGCGTGACGGCGATGGACCTCAGCATATCCTCCTCCATCTCCCCCATCCAGGTACCATGTGGCACCTGCCAATGATTGCACGGCACCTGCCGGTTTGTGGCGGCGCGCCTGCCAGTAGCGGCGTCAATCGGCGTGCCTCGTTGTCCGGCGTGCGGCATTGTCGGGGCACGCTGCAGCCAGTTCGTGTTTGAATCGCTGAGAGCCGCACGGCGGCATCGCCGAGTCCCGCAGGCCTGTAGCCAGCCAGTCACACTGAAGCGGACCGGGAGGGGTCTCGGGCGACGCGTCAGGCGATGCGACCGCCGCAGCTCATCCTCGATATGGATGCGGATGATCTCCTCGAAGCTGGCGTCGGCCTTGAAGCCCAGCGCGAGCGCGCGCTGGGCGTCGAACCTGCGCGGCCAGCCGGCCACGATCCCCTCGATGAAAGGGATCGGGCTCGCGGCGGATGCGGGCCGCCACCTTGTCGCCCGCCACCTTCTGCAGCGCGGCGATCTGCTCGCCGACGGTGACGGCAAGCCCCGGCATGGTCAGCGCCCGCCGCGGCCCGACCTTGGCCAGTGTCGAGCGCTCGCGGCATGGCTGCATGAACCCGACGGCCGCGCGCGGCGAGGCGTGCCAGTGCATGACGCTCTCGGAGACGGGCAGCACCGCCTCTGCGCCCGCCAGCGGCTCGCGCATGATGTTGGAGAAGAAGCCCGACGCCGCCTTGTTGGGCTTGCCGGGCCGCACGCAGATGGTGGGCAGGCGCAGTGCTGATGCCATCGACGAAGCCCTTGCGCGCTGTAGTCGGAGATCGAGCAGCTCGCAGATGGTCTTCTGGGTGCCGTAGGAGGTGAGCGGCGTGTTGAAGAACTCGTCGCCGATGGCCTCGGGGAACGGCGCGCCGAACACGGCAATCGAGCTGGCGAACACCAGGCGCGGCTTGTGGCCGGCCGCGCGCACGGCCTCCAGCAGGCTGCGCGTGCCGTCCATGTTGATGCGGTAGCCCTTGTCGAACTCCTGCTCCGCCTCGCCCGAGACGATGGCAGCGAGGTGGAAGATCACGTCGGGCTTGTCGGCGAGGAGCTTCGCGTGCCTCGCCAGGCGCCGGGCAGGTCGCCGGTCAGCACCCTCGACCGGCACCTTTGCGCCCGCCGGCGCCGCTGCCCGGCACGACGTCGTAGCAGCGTCGAGGCTCGCAGATCGCCTTGCCGCCGCAGCTCGCCATCGCGCGCCAGCCGCTCTGGCCAGCTTGCGGCCGATCATGCCGGCGCCGCCGATGATGAGAATTTTCATGAGCGTTCCCCGATGCCCTCTTGTTTGTCATACCGGGAGCATCGTCCCCGGTATCCAGCCATCAACGCACGCCGGCGCAAACCCGCACTACCCCAGCGTCACGCCGCAGGCGGCAGCCCACCCGAGGCCCTCGACGCGTGCCTCGCCGCGGCCGGTACTCGCAGCCGACGCAGCCATCGAAGCCGCTGCGCGTCGATCTGTTTGAACAGCCAGCGATAGTTCAGCTCGCCCGCGTCGGGCTCGCCGCGGTCGGGCGGGCTGGCGATCTGGTAGTGGCGCGTGAGGGAGCGCGAACTCTTTGATCGCCATCGGCCACGTCGCCCTCCTCGACCTGGCGGTGATAGAGGTCGAGTTGCAGGCCGAGGTTCGGCTCGCCCACCTCGTGGATCGATGACGCGCGCCTCGTACGGTCTTGTTGAGGAAGTAGCCCGGAATGTCGCGGCGGTTGATGGGCTCGATCAACAGCTTCCACGCCGACTGTCTGCCGCCTGCCGTCGCCGCCTTGTCGCAGATTGGCCACGTAGGTGTCGCGCCGCGCGCCGTGATGCACCAGGCCCCGCCATGCATGTGCATGCGGCGTCCGCCGGTCGCCTGCGCATAGCTGCAGCGCGGTCTCGAAGGCCGCCTGCGAAGTCCGTCTCGCGGCCCGGCAGCGCCGTGAGCCCGCGCTCACCGCTTGCCGGCATCGCCCGCAGGCGTGTTGAACAGCGCCAGCGTCAGCCCATTGCCCCTCGAGCCGCGCCGCCGATGTCCGTCGGCCGAGGCCTCGTAAACGATTGGTCGACTCGACGGCCTTGAAGCCCGCCTCCGCCGCCGCCTCGAAGCGGTCGAGGAACGGCAGCTCGGTGAACAGGAAGCTCAGGTTGGCAGCGAAACGGGGCATCGGGCACCTCGCGAATTTATCGCCTACAAAGCGTAAAGCCGCCGTCGGCGATGATGGCCGAGCCGGTCGTGTAGGCCGGACTCGTCGGAGGCGAGATAGACGGCGACGTGCGCCATCTCCTCGGCGCGTGCCGAGCCGGCCCATCGGCTGGCGCTCGATGAACATCTTGCGCGCCTTGTCCTCGCCGCCGACCTGCTGGCCCGAGCGCCTTGATGCGGTCGTCGAGCGACGGCGTCTGGATGGTGCCGGGGCAGATGCAGTTGCAGCGGATGCCCTTGCCGATGAAATCCATGGCCACCGCCTTGGTGAGGCCGACGACGGCGGCCTTGGTGGCGCGCGTAGACGTAGCGGTTGGGCGCGGCCTTGCTGGCCCCGACGGTGGAGGCGATGTTGACGATGGAGCCTTTGCCCTTGCTCAGCATGCCCGGCAGGAACGCCTTGATCGTGCGGTGCATGGACTTGACGTTGAGGTCGAAGGAGAAGTCCCAGTCCTCCTCCGAGCAGTCGAGCACCGCTGCCGTGATGCACGAAGCCCGCGGCGTTGAAGAGCACGTCGACCGGCGCCCAGCCGCTTGGCCTGCGCCTCGACGGCCGCCGTGTCGCGGGCATCGAGCTTGCACGCACTCGGCGACGCCGGCCTCCTTCAGGCCCGCCAGCGCCGCTTCGTTGAGGTCGCTGGCGATCACGCGTGGCGCCCTCGCGCGCAAAGGCGATGGCCGTCGCCCGGCCGATGCCGGCGCCCGAGGCCGTGCAGAAGGCGAGCTTGCCCTTGAGCCGATCCGCCATGCTTGCATCCTCCGCATGGGACTGCCGCGCGATGGCGACATATGGCGACGCCATCGATTGCTAACGCACATCGGAGCCGATCTGGCGCGCACGCGGCCATGCCTCGAACAGGCGCGGTCGATGCTTAGCCGGCGGCTTCGCGGCGTCGGGCGTGATGGGGCGCGCTACGCGGTGCGCCGGCAGCGGCGCGCCGCCAGGAAATGCCGGGCGCAGGTCGACAGCTGCTGGTCGCCGGCCGATCTGCGCGACGGGCGCGCGCCAGCCACTTCTCGGTCTCGGCTGCGGCCGGCGCCGTGCGAGGTAGAGTCAGGAGCTCGAGATCGGGCTTGCCCTTGCTCTCCGGCGACAGGGCAGCCGGTGAAGCGACCGGCCTCGATCAGGTGAAAGCGGTGGCGGGCAAGGCGCGCATCGCCGGATTGCCGCGGCGCGACCAGCGGCGCGTGATGCGCGCGCACGGTCTCGATCACCTCGATGTCGCGCAGCATCGGCTGGTTGAAGGTGATCTGGTTGATGCGGGCGGTGATCTCGCGCGCGCTCGTGGGCACGCTCGTCGCGATGCGAGCGGGTTGAGCTTGACGATCAGCGTATCGCCGACCGGGCTCTCGCGCGCCGAGCGTCGACGAGATCGGGATTGGCGGAGAAGCCGCCGTCCCAGTAGGCGCTGCCCGTCGATGGAGACCGCGTGGTGGATGGTGGGCAGGCAGGCCGAGGCCAGCACCGCACTCCACCGTCAGCTCGCGGCGGCGGAACAGGCGCGGGCGGCCGGTCGCGACGTCGGTGGCGGCGATCAGCAGCTCGGGCCCGCGGTGGCGCGCAGCATGCGCGAAATCGACGTGCGCCTCGAGCAGCTTGCGGAACGGGTCGAAGCCCAGCGGATTGAAGTCGTAGGGCGAGAACAGCGCTCGCCACCTGGCGCCAGCGCTTGGAGCGGCTGATGCCCGGCGAGCCAGGGATTGATGCGCAGGAGATCGGGCACGCCGGCCTTGGCCACCGCCTCCCACACCGCCGCTGCAGCTTGGCGCGCGCGCCGGCCCGGTCGCCCTCGGCGAGGCCCGCGGCCAGCGCCACGGCGTTGACCGCACCGGCGCTGGTGGCGCTGATCCAGCCGATGTCGAGCGTCTCGTCCTCGAGCAGGCGATCGAGCACGCCCCAGGTGAAGGCGCCGTGCGCGCCGCCGCCTTCCGAGCGCCAGATTGAGGCGCCGCTCGCCGCCAGAAATCGCAAGCAATGATCGCCCCCGTCCGCCGCCGAACCGCCGCGCATCAAGGCAGCCGAATCGGGGCCGCATCATGGCAGCACGTCGAGCGGCCAGCACAACCGGCACGCCATCGATCATGTGCGATACGCGGCGCGATGCCGTAGGCCGCGGCAAGGTGCGCCGGCGTCAGCACATCCTGGCGGTGGTCCCGCGGCCAGCGCGCGGCCCGCGTTGAGGAGCACGATCCTGTGGCAGAAGCGCGCGGCGAGCGACAGATCGTGCAGCGCCACGACGACCGTGCGGCCGCTCGCCGCAAAGCGCGGCACAAGTGACGGAACAGCGTGAGCTGGTGCGCGGGGTCGAGGCCGGCGGCCGGCTCGTCGGCGAGCAGCACGCGGGCTCCTGCGCCAGCGCGCGCGCCACCAGCACGCGGGCGCGCTCGCCGCCGGACATCTCGAGCACCGGGCCGGCCCGCCAGCGGCGCGATGTCCATGGCGGCCATGGCGCGCGCATCGATGGCGGCGCGGTCGGCGCGCTCTCGCCGGCCCCATCGGCCTGATGCGGCAAGCGCCCGAGCGCCACGACGCTGCGCGCGCGTCAGCGCCCAGTGCACGGTGCGCTCCTGCGGCAGGTAGGCGAGGCTGCGGGCCAGCTCTCTGCGGCGGCCAGTCGGCCGAGCGGGCGGCCATCCAGCGAGCAGGGCTGCACCGGCGGCGGCCGGCAACAGCCCGGCCAGCGCCCTGAGCAGGGTGGTCTTGCCGGCGCCGTTGGGCCCGATCACGGCAGTCAGCTCGCCCGGCTGCTGCCGCGAGGTCGACACCCGCAGCACCTCGCGTCGCTCCCAAGCTGCACACTGCAGGGCGCTGCGCCTCGATCCTCATGGCGCCAGCTCCGCTGCGCGTCTTGAGCACCAGCCAGACGAAGAACGGCGCGCCGATGAGCGCGGTGAGCACGCCGATCCTGCAGCTCCGACCCAGGGCTGCACCGAGGCGCAGCGCGATGTCGGCCAGCGAGCAGCAATGGCGGCGCCGCCGAGGCAGCGCTTGCCGGCAGCAGCAGGCCCGGGTCGATGGCCGGTCGAGGGCCGCAGCACGTGCGGCACCAGCAGCCCGACGAATCCGATGACGCCGGTCACCGCCGTGGCCGGCGCCGACGCTGAGCGCCGTGCCGGCCACGATGTTGCGGCGCGTGTGCGCAAGCGTCGATGCCGAGGCTCGCGCGCCGCGTCCTCGCCCGAGCGTCAGCGCATCGAGCGCGCGGCCGAGCCAGCAGCGCCCATGCCGGCGAGCATCAGGGGAGCGCCGAGCCACACCTGCGTCAGGCTGCGGTCGGCCAGCGAGCCCATCATCCAGAACACCATCTCGACCGACGCGAACGGGATTGCTGCGACAGGTTGAGGGCGAGCGAGATCAGCGCCGTGGCGATGGCCGAGACGGCAAGGCCGGCCAGGATCAGCGTCACCGGACCGCCGCGAACGCCGGCCAGCGCCACCACCGCGCAGCATGCGCCGACCGCGGCGCCGAGCAGCCCGCCGATCGGCAGCGCCAGGCAGAGGACCTGCGACAGACCGAGGTGGATCGCCAGCACGGCACCGAGCGCCGCGCCGCCGGAGACGCCGAGCAGCGCTCGGCTCGGCCAGGGGATTGCGCAAATAGCCCTGTAGCGCCGCGCCCGACAGACCGAGCGCGGCGCCCGACCAGCGCGCCCAGGACGGCGCGCGGCAAGCGGATCTCCAGAAGAT
>ERZ1370068.4367-contig-3443_pt1 | contig 67991 bp, 73 predicted proteins | sample MGYA00561227_ERZ1370068 | MGnify/ENA primary metagenome ERZ1370068 (study PRJEB38410, sample SAMEA6850437) | metagenome | study: Metagenomic assessment of the ecological functions of the soil: analysis of the soil microbiota associated with the... | reverse complement strand
ATCGGGCCGCCGTTCCACTGACCGGCGCCGAAGTCGGCCTTGAGCCCAGCGGTCGCGCCGATGCTCGAGACCCACGCCGCCGACTGGGAGTGCACGGGGAGCGCGGCGACGTCTGCATGCCAGAACGAGTCCGCCGGCGTCATTGCGCACGACGGCGCGCCGGGGACAGGCGGCCCGCCGCGATCGACGCGGCGGCGGCCAGGACGACGAGGAGCAGCAGCAGGCTGCTCGCGCTCCGCGGGATCCTCGACATCGTCGGAACCTATGAGGGCAGCATGCGGCGGTCATCGCCGAAAGGGTTATGACCGCTCACGCCTGCGCGGTCGTGCGTTGCGAGGGTGTCGAATCGTCCGAGCCCTCCCGCTCTACGAGCAGCTGCCGCTAGGCCGGAGGCGTGCTTCTTCGCCGCCCGCTTTCTCGGTGCGCCGCTCTTTGAGCGTCTTCTGCGGCTGCTGTTTCTGTTGCTTCTTCGGCTTCTCTGAACGCTTCGCCATCGTCGATCATCGTAGGGCAAGCGCGCGTGTGTCGGCGCTGGCGCTGCTACCGTGGCTGCTGAATTCAGAGCGAGTCCGGTCTGCGCCAAGCGCCTTCCTACGCGTTCGTGAAGTAGCAAGGGAGGTGTTTTTATATGGCAAACGGAACCGTGAAGTGGTTCAACGACGACAAGGGATACGGCTTCATCACCCTGATGAGGGCTCGAAGGATCTCTTCGTCCATCACACGCAACATCGCCGGCGAGGGCTTCAAGTCGCCTGCCCGAGGGCGCGCGCGTCGAGTTCGAGCCAGCGCGGAGGGCGAAGGGGCCCCCGAGGCGACGAACGTCGTCGCGGTCGCCTAAGGCGAGGTGCGGGAGCCCGTCGTCGCTCCGGCGGCAACGGGCTCCGGCCATCTCGCATGACCGAGCGAGTGGAGTGCGTCACCGCCGAGGTGGCGGACCCGCATAGAGCACGGTGCCAGCGCCGGGCAAGCTCTCACGTCGAGAACGGAGCGCATTTCAACCGGCAGACGCGTCGCGAGGTCGATCGAAATGCCTCTTCGGCTCCTGGCATCCGAGTCCGCGGGGCCGGAATCACACGAGCGCTACACCAGGTGGTGTCATCGCGTGTCGCAGCTCTCGCCGGCTCGGTCTCGTGGGCGACGCCCGCGTCCAGGCAACCCTGGGTGGCTGCTCGGTCAGGTCGACCACCCCGGGAGTGCTGGGATCCTCGGAACGTCGTTGACGGCTTTCTGCGTGATGCGCAACTTGACGCAAATCACGGCGCCTACTTCCGACGCCGCCGCCTCAACCATCTCGATCGGCTGGACTGCCGGATGCACTGCTCGGCTTCTCGAGCTACGCCTGGCGCGTGAAGCACAACGTCGCCCATCACACCTACACGAACGTGGACGGCTACGACGCCGACATCACGCAGGTGCCGTTCGCACGGCTTATGCCCGTCGCAGGCGCCGCAGCCCGTGGTACCGCTTCCAGCACTACTACATCTGGCCGCTCTACTGCGTTCATGGGGCTGCGCTGGCAGACCGTCGGCGACGTCGCGGCGTTCGCGCGCGGCAAGCATCGGGACGAGAGCGCTGCGTGCTTCCACGCGGCTGGGACACTCGCGGGCGTCATCGTCGGGAAGGCGATCTTCGTCACCTGGGCGATCGTGATCCCGCTGCTCGTCTATCCGTGGTGGGCCGTGCTCGGCGCCTACCTCGGTCTTCTCGATGGTCGCCGAGCCTGATCATGGCCGACGACGTTCCAGCTCGCACACTGCGTCGAGGAGGCCGTCGTTCGCCTCCGCCGAGAGGACCTCGCGGCCGAACCACGGCCGGCTGGGCCGTGCACGGAGGTCGAGACGACGGTCGACTTCTGCCCGCGCAACCGCGGTGCTGACGCTGGATGCTCGGCGGCCTCAACTACCAGATCGAGCACCACCTGTTCCCGCGGGTGCCGCACACGCACTACCCGCAGATCGCGGAGATCGTGCGGCGCAACTGCGCGAGCTGCACGGCGTACGCTACGTGGCGCAGCATTCGCTGCGCGCAGCCCTTCGGTCACACTTCCGGCACCTGCGGACGATGGGCCGGATGGGCGTACCCGATCGCGCTCGAGATGGGCTGAGCGCGCGGGTCAGGCGTCGCGCTCGGCCGGCACGCCGCCGGGGACCGCGAGGCGGTGCGCGATTGCGGCAGCCTCGACCCGGTTCGGCACGGCGAGCTTGCCCAGGATGTGCAGACGACGTGGACGCTGGCCGTCTTGACGCTGATGACGAGCGCCGTCGGCGATCTCGCGGTTGGTGTAGCCGCGGGCGACGAGGGTCAGGACCTCCGCCTCGCGCGGCGTCAGGCCGAGGATCTCCTCCAGGCCCTGCTTCGCGTCGGGTGACTCGGCCTCCGGCGGCGCGAGATCGAGCCGCGCGCGCTGGGCGAGCAGCTCGAGCTCCCTGAGCAGGGGCTTGCGCCGATCCGAGCCGCGACGGCGTGCGCCTCCCGGAGCGGCACGCTCGCCTCGGTGCGGGACGCGCCGGCCGCGACGAGCGCCTCGGCCTGACGCCAGCGGCAGTAGGCCGCGAGGGGCGGGCGTTCGAGCCGATCCCAGGTTGCTGCCGCCTCCGACCACAGCTCGGGCCGTGCGACGCCGCCGCGCACGCTCGTACTCGGCCTCGGCCAGCGCCAGCCAGCCGCCGGCGTTCGGCGTGACCGCTGAGGCCTCCGCAGCCGCGCGGCGAGCGACGCGCGATCAGCTTCCGTGCCCGAGCGAGCCAGTCGCGGACGGCGTCGGCATCGCGGCGGGCGCGTGCGAGCGCCGCCAGCTCCGCCTGTGCGCGCAGTCCCTTGGCGCAGAGCCAGACGCGGATCTGGGCGGCCTCGCGCGAGCGCGCCCGCGCCAGGCCGTCGCGCACGGCCTGCGTCGGCGTCCGTCCAGCGGCGCTCCCACAGGGCGAGCTCTGCGACGAACGCAGGTCGTAGACCACCGCGCCCGCGGTCCTCGCGCAACGTGTGGCGCGCGCGGCTTCGAGGTGGGCCCGCGCGGCGTCGAAGTCGCCGCGGCCGATCTCGAGGTCGGCGCGGACGATGAGGAGCATGTAGGGGAAGTTGGCGGTGATGGCGCGGAGCGCGGCCGCGCTGAGCGTGTCGGCCTCGTCCCACTCGCCGATCGCGAGCAGCGCCTCGATCTGCGTTCGAGACGAGCACGGTGCTGTCGATCCCGTACCGGCGCATCGACCTCGAGCCCCGCCTGCCGCCAGTCGCGCCGACTCTCGCGGCCGTCCCAGCATCGTCAGCGCGTCGGTGAGGTTGACGTACGCGCGTTCGAGGCGCCATGTGGATCGCCGATCTCCTCGGCGAGCTCGCAGGGCCCGCCGAAGCTGCGCGACGCCCTCGTCGCCGCGGCCGAGGTAGGCGAGGTCGCCGCCGAGCACAGTGAGCGCTCGGACCTCCGCCGCGGCGTGCGCCGACCGCGCGGGCGAGTGCGAGCGCCTGCTCGCAGATCGCAAGCGACTCGTCGATGGCGCCAGGCGAGCATCAAGCCCTGCGCGAGCGCCGCCAGCGCCTACGCGCGCTCCGGCGATGGCGGCTCGCGCTGGCACGAGCTCGACCGCGCGCTCGAACGCGGCGAGGCCGGCGTCGTGGCTGCCGGTCTCGTGCAGGTAGCTGCCGAGGCCGCACGTGCAGGAGCGCCGCGCGCGTGCGGGTCGCTCGTCGCCGACGAGCTCGATCGCTCGCCGCGCGAGCTCGACCGCGCGCGGCGCGGCACCGATCTGGCTGGCGAGCTCGGCTGCCCAGGAGCAGAGCTCGGCGAGGTCGAGCCCGGCGAGCTCGGCCGCGTCGGGCACGGCGGGCCAGAGCGCGAGCGCCCGCTCGAGGTGCGCGTAGGCCTCCGCGAGGCCGAAGACGGCCTCCGCCTGGCGCGCCGCTTCGACCGACGCGACGAGCGCCTCGGCGCTGCGACCCGCCGCCGCCCAGTGCGGCGCGAGCTCCGCCGGCGCCGCGGCCGCGCTGCGCGCGAGCTCGTCGGCGAGCCGCGCGTGCAGCTCCTCGCGCTCGCCGGGCAGGATCGTCGCGTAGATCGCCTCGGCGAGCAGGGCGTGGCGGAAGCGGAAGCTGCCCGTCGCCTGGTCGGCGACGAGGACGCCGTGCTCGACGGCCTCGGCGCAGCGACTCGCGCACGTCGCGCTCCGGGCAGCGCCGCGACCGCGCGGAGCAGCGGGTAGCCGACGTCGCGTCCGGCGGCCGCGGCCACGCGCAGCAGGCTCTGCGTCGGCCGGTCGAGCCGGGCCACGCGCTGCAGCAGCAGGTCGCGCAGGCCACGCGGGAGCTCGCCGCTCTGGTCGCCGGCGGCGGCGAGGAGCTCCTCGGCGAAGAACGGGTTGCCCTCGGAGCGGGCGACGATCGCGTCCGTCAGCGCCGCCGGCAGCGAGGCGTCGGCGTGGGCCGCGAGCAGCGCCGCCAGCTCCTCGCGCTCGAGCGGCCCGAGCTCGAGCACGAGCGCCGAGCCCGAGCGCCGGACGCCGTCGGCGAGCCGGCGCATGCGCTCGGCCGATGAGGGCTCGTCCGCGCGGTAGGTCGCGAGCAGCAGAACCGGCCGGTCGCCGAGGTTGTGCGCGAGGAAGACGACGAGATCGAGCGTCGACGTATCGGCCCAGTGCAGATCCTCGAGCACGAGCAGCACGGGTGCGCAGCGGCGCGCGCTCGGTGAGCAGCGCCAGCGTCTCCTCGAACACCCGCAGCTGCGAGCCCGCCGTCTGCCCGTCGGCCTGCCGAGGCGTCCCGAGCGGGCGCAGGGCCTCGACGAACGGCTGGTACGGCAGCTCCGTGCCGACGAGATCGATCGAGCGCCCGAGCAGGACCTCGAACCCGGCGTCGCGGGCGCGCCTCGCGAGCTCGGACGCGAGCCGGGTCTTGCCGATGCCCGCCTCTCCGGCGACGAGGACGGTCGCGCCGCTCCCGGCCCGCGCCGCGTCGAGCGCGCGCTCGAGCTCCCCGAGCTCGCGTACGCGTCCGACGAACACCTCGCTCGCGCGAGCCTCCATCTCGGCCAGTATCGCGCAGCGACACCGGCCGGGAAGGCGCTCGTGAGCATCCCGCCACCGAAGATACGGCAGGCCCGGCGGCGAAAGATAAGGCTCTCCGCCCGATGCGCTCCCGCTCCTCGCGCGGCGACGATCGAGTCGAGACGACGAACGCGAGGAGGCAGCGATGACACGATCGCGCAGCGGACGAGCAGGCGCGGACCGGGCGGATGAAGGTTCACGCGGTGCGGGGCGGCGGCGGCCTGCGGCTGCACGTGCGCGAGTGGGGCAAGGCGGACGGGCCGCCGATCCTGTTCATTCACGGCTGGTCGCAGAACCACCTCTGCTGGGCCAAGCAGTACGAGAGCGCGCTCGCCGACGAGTTCCGGCTCGTGGCCTACGACCTCCGCGGCCACGGCATGTCCGAGGCGCCGCTCGAGCCCGAGCACTACACCGACGACAGGCTCTGGGCCGACGACGTGGCGGCGATCATCGACGAGCTGCGCCTCGACCGGCCGGTGCTCGTCGGCTGGTCCTACGGCGCGTTCGTCATCTGCGACTACGTGCGCGCCTACGGCCAGGACCGGATCGCCGCGATCAACTTCGTCGAGGGCGCGGTCAAGCTGGGCGAGGCGGCGTTCGGCACGCTGATCGGCCCGGGCTTCCTCGACCATTTCGTCGGCGCCACCGCCGACGACCTGCCGACCAACATCGGCGCCATGCGCTCCTTCGTGCGGGCCTGCCTCGTCGAAGCCGGTGCCGGACGACGACCTCGAGACGGCGCTGTGCTGGAACATCGTCGTGCCGGCCGCAGATCCGCGCCAATCTCGCGGCCCGCGAGATCGACTGCGACGACGTGCTGCGCGCCCTCGAGGTGCCGCTGCTGGTCACGCAGGGCCGGGCGGACACGGTCGTGCTGCCGGCGATGGCCGAGCACGTCCTCGCCACCTGCCCGACCGCCGAGGCGTCCGGGCTGACGGCGTCGGCCACGCGCCGCACCTCGAGAGCCGAACGCTTCAACCGCGAGCTGGCCGAGCTGACGCGCCGGGTCAGAGCTCGACGGTAAGGGCTGACCTGCGCTACCCCGGAACGGTCGGCCCGAGGTTTAGGATGAAGAACACCTACCATCGAAGGACGGCGATGCCATTACGCGGTCAAACAGCTCGACGCATCAACATGGGACGCCTTCGCCGAGCTCGTCGAGCGCAACAACGGGGTTTACGGCTGCTGGTGCATCGGCGCTTGAATCCGTTACAGCACGCTCATCGGACGCGGCCACGCGCCAGCGTCGAGGTTTGACTCCCGGTTGACCAGGTCGTCGCGAGCCCTGGCGCGCATTACCCGCAGGCAGCTCCCAGCCAGCTAGATCCGCGCCGTTACTTGACGAGGCTTCCAGATGGTCTTCGCGCCCCCTGCGCTTTGCCCGAAAAGCGCCAGGAGACCAGCCCAACCACGACGAGGCCGGCTGCGACGAAGACAGCCAGTGAGCGGATCTCGGACTGCAAGTTGGACAGGTCACTCGTCGAGAGCCTGGCGCTCGGCCGCGATCTCCAGGCGGATCTGTTCGGGCGTCCGTTCAGACATGGCTTCGCAACGCCTCGACCGTCTGCTGCGCTTCCTCGATCGCCTGAGACGGCTTCGGTGGCGACGCCTTGCGCGCTGATCGTCGGGCGAGGAGTCCCGCGATCGCGGCGAGCACCAGGATGACCCCGGTGACGATGAGGAGCGACAGCCACAGCGGAAGGGCCTCGCTGAGCCCCGCTGCGGCCGTCGCAAAGGCGAAGCCGATTCGCGTGAGACGACGAGAACCGCAGCGAGGAGTCCGAGCCCCGCAGCGACGCCGAGTGCCGCCACCTTCTTCTTCGCTTCAAAGCTTCGCCAGCTCCAGGTTCAGGCGTACGAGCCGACTGCCGCTCGCTGCTTGACGGATCTTTGTCCGTGCGACGAACCCGAACATGCCGAGCCTATAACGGCGCGCTCGTGAAGCGGTAGCGAGGCCGACGAGCCAAGGCCCCGAGGCCCCGCACTTCGCGAGGGGGAGGGTGACCAGTCTGGGTGCCGACGGCTCGACGCCGTCAGCACGCCACTCCACAATCCAGGCCCCACCACCGGAGTGGGTCGCGAGGGGAGGAGTGCCGCTGTGTCGAGGACGCGCTTCTGTTCCGCTCGACGCGCACTACTTCTAGCGGCGACCCGACCCGACGGGTATTGGCCGTAGCCGCGTAGCGTGAGCCGCCGAGGTCAGTACTTGGTGTGCCAGCGTCGCTGGTGATCTTGCCGGAGGCGCTAAAGCCATCACCGTCCCGAATATCGTCACGCTGTCAGCAGGTCCAAATTTCGCCGCGAGGATGCGGAGTAGGCTCCACCGCAAGAGTCCCGATACCGAGAGGGGTGGCACAGATGAAGAAGGCGTTGGAGATCGGCGGGTTCGTTGCAGGCGGTGTCCTCATCGTCTTCGGCATCGTCGCGATCGCCCTCGGTGCATGGGGCGGGCACACCGTGAACAAGAACCTGAAGAACGAGTTCATCACGGGAACGCCTGACATGACGCCGAGCGGGATCGCGCCGGAGGTCGATGCGATCAAGGCCGAGCAGCAGAAGATCGCCGCCGCCCAGAAGCAAGCGAAGATCCCGCCCGCGCAGCAAACCGTCTTCACGACGGTCGAGGCACCCTCGTGCTCGGTGGCGGGAGAGCCGGTGAACAACGGCAGCCGCGCAGCCTGCTTCGGGAACTACATGCGCATCCACGCCCTCGGATCGAGCAACGGCCTCACGTACGCGCAGATGGGCCAGTACGCGGCGAAGCCGGACGCCCCCGTGCAGTTCACGGACTTCAACGGCGGGACGAGCGACACGAAGTACGCGCAAGTCGATCCGGCGACGGGCCGACCCGTCTCGAACGGTGCGCGGAACGTCTGATCTCGGAGACGTCGCTGTCCACCGCCCCTCTATCTGGCCTTCGCCGCCAGCGGCATCGCGCTCTTCGCGATCGTCGTTGGCATCGCTCTGCTGCTGAGCGGCATTGGCTTCTTGATCCTCGCGCTGGCGGTGTCTCGGTAGGAGGGAGGCTGCGTCGGAGTCTTCGCCTGCGCCCCCGGACGTGCGGAGACGGGAACGGCATGACGCCTGGTCGATTCACGGCCTCCGCGTCCGACCACGAACCTGCTCTCCGGGGAGCTTCCGCGAAGGGCCAGACCACCACGGCTAACTCCCCCAGGAGCAGAGGTTCTGACAGCTAAGACGCCACGAGCGCCGCGTGATGTATTCCGCCATGCGAACCTCGGGCAGGCCCCCACCGCCTGCAGGCACTTCGCGAGGGGCAGGGAGTGGTGGCAGATGTGTCGATGCCCAGCGCCCCTCGGCGTTCCCGCGCGTTAGGTTCGAGTTCAAGCGTGATACCCGGCCTTCTCGGGGCCGGGAGCTACGAACGAATGGAGGCCGGAAAGCGATGGAGTCAAGCAGCCAGACGAGCGGCGAGCCGGACTATCCGGTGCGCTTCTCGGTGGAGTACCCGGATCGCGAGCTCAACCGCGGCACCACGGCGTTCAGGTTGATCGTCGCGATCCCGATCTTGATCGTCGCCGCCAGCATCGGCAGCCTCGCGCCGCCGGCGAGCATGGCCTGGAGGTTCGCCGGCGCGACCGGCGGGGTGCTGTTCCTGGCGCCGCTGCTGATGATCGTGTTCCGGCAGAAGTACCCGCGCTGGTGGTTCGACTGGAACCTCGAGCTCCTCAGGTTCGCGAACCGGATCGGCGTCTATCTCGCGCTCATGGACGACCGCTACCCCTCGACCGACGAGCGAACAGGCGTGTCGCGCTCGACTTTCCCTACCCGGACGCGAAGCAGGGCCTCAACCGCTGGCTGCCGCTCGTGAAGTGGCTGCTCGCGATCCCCCACTACATCGTGCTCGTCTTCCTCTGGATCGCGGCCGTGGTCTCGGTGGTCATCGCCTGGTTCGCGATCCTCTTCACCGGCCGCTACCCGCGCGGCCTGTTCGACTTCGTCCTCGGCGTCTTCCGCTGGACGAACCGCGTCGTCGGCTACGCCTTCATCCTCGTCACCGACGAGTACCCGCCGTTCCGACTCAACCCGTGATTCTGGTTTCCGGGGCCCGATCCTGCCGTGAGGATATGAGCTTCCGAGGGCGCTACTCGACGCGCATCTGACGCCCGAGCTGAAATGCCGTTCTCCCGGCGTCGCCTCTTCCCGGTCGCGATCCTGGTCGCCGTCGGCAGCTTGCGCCGGCAGCAGCCGCGGAGGATGCCGCTCCTGGCATCGACTTCGAGCGCCGAGCGTCGCCGCTGCCTCCAGGCCGTGCGGCCTGCGCCTCGCCGCCGCCCGGCCCGGGGCGAAGCTCGCGTTCAGGATCCCTTCCGGAGGCCGCGCTGCCCGTCGCCGGCTAGCCGGGCGGCTGATCGCTCTGCACGCTGTTCCGGCAGAGACGGTAGCCGATTCGCCCGCCTGTACAGCGACTCGCGCGACCGGCATGTCCTCGAGGTGGCGTTCTTCCGGCCGTCCGGGGTGCTGCGGAGCGCGGTCGATACCCGCTACGCCGTGACTCCGGCGGAGACCGGGGTCGGACGTGAAGTGCGACAGCTCATCCCAGGCGGTCGATCGCGGACGACCGTACTCGGCGGGACGACGAGACAGTGGTGGATCGGCGCGACGGTGCGGCATCGGACCGCGACGACGGTCGTCGAGGCGTGTCCGGAACGCGCAGAGCGAGTGGACGAACAACATCAACTGGTGCGGCATCGAGGACCAGGCGAACCCGCCCGCGCAGTACGAGGGCAAGACCTCTGGCGCAGCCAAGCACGACGGCTACAGCATCGGTCGACTGGGGCAGCCTGAAGAACGACCAGAACTGCAGCGGCGCGGTTGCGTGCACGGTGATCGTCGTATGACAAGCGAGGGCAACCCGGTCGAGGCAGACATCCGCTTCAACACTGAGTTCAAGTGGTCGACGAGCGGGCGCCTCCGAGCGCATACGACATCCAGTCCGTTGCAGCGCACGAGATCGGCCACGCCATCCAGTTCGACCACGTCACGAGCTCCGTCGAAGCGTGACGACACGCTGCTGATGTGGCCGTACATCGACACGGGCGACACGCGTCTGGACGCAAGCTTGGCTGCGGCGATGCAGCAGGAACAACAATCACTACTGATGGACCGTGCCGACTTGCCAGGGGCCCCCCTGGCGTTGGGACGAAGGAAGGGTGGAAGGAGCAGGCGGAAGCCAGAGCCGCACCCTCACCGAGTGCGTCGTCAGGCGAGTGGGATCAGATCCTCTCGCCGGCGTGATCCGCTCGGGGATCAAGGCCGGGATTCACCGTCTGAGGTCCCTCGTCACCTGATCTTGGAGACGCCGCCTCTGCCAGGCGGCGAGCCTCCTTCCCTCAGATCCTCCCGACGATGATCTTCCCCCATCCCTTCGCCGCCCACGGTGACGACTTCGACATCCACGTCGTCGTAGAGGCGATCTCGCGGAGGCGGCCTCCTCAAGCCTCTGGCGCCCTAGAGCCGCCATCTTTGCCTGTTCCCTTCGCGCTCCGGGCACGCTCCACGCGCTCCCGCATCTGAACGTCGATCTGCTTGCGGAGGAAATCACGCTGCTCGCTAGTCATGCGAGGAAGCGTGTCCTGCTCTCGCCCCGCCCGCTAGGACACGATTGGGTCTATTCGGGGCCGCGTGACGGACAGGCTGCGCGAGAGACTCAACCGCAGCAACCCCCTGAGTCTCTCGCGCAGTGATGGCGAGTCCGCGCAGGCCCCACCTGCTATACAGGGGTGCGCCGTTTGCGCGGAGACCGCCCGGCTCCCAGCGCCGGACTCACCAGGCGCCACGGTAGGTGCGCGGCAGCCGGGGCGTACAGGACGCAATCGGGTCAACTCACAGACGGCGGATCTAAGACCCGACGGCGCCTACCCGTGACGCAGCGCGTGCGGCGGCGACGGCTTCGAGTCGGGAGTTGACGCCGAGGGCCTGAAAGAGACGGCGGATGTGGTTCCTGACCGTCTCGGTGCTCAGGTGGAGCTCGGCGGCGATCTGCTTCGTCGAGCGGCCCTGCTCCAGAAGACGAAGCACCTCGACCTGACGGGGGTGAGATGCGGCGGCGGCGCTGTGGCGCTGTCGTCGGGGCGTTCCTCGATCAGTCCGAAGACGCCGACCACCCGTTCACCGTTCATGAGCGGCACCGAGCTGAGCTCCACGGCCACCCGCGTCCCGGCGGTCGAGACCAGGACGCCGGTCGCCTCCGTGGCCGGGGAGGTGCCGAGCACCTTCTGGGAGAACAGCTCGCGGGCGCGCCGGCTGTCCTCGGGCGCGACGACGGAGGTGTAGTGGCGACCGCGAACGTCGCCGAGAAGCCGCTCGGCTGCCGGATTGATCCAGCGGACGATTCCCGTTGTCGTCGAGGACGTAGCTCGGGACGCCGACGCTCTCCAGAGCCTGCTCGACGTCGCCGCCGACTGTCAGGCCAGTGGCCATCACGGAAGTGTGGCTGATCGGCGCGGAGTTAGGAGCCGCCGACGAATAGACCCAATCGTGTCCCAGCGGGCAAGGTCGGGAAGGGACACGCTTGCGGAGATGAATCACGACAGCCCTCATAGAGCAGTGGACTATGGAGGAGGTTCGCGATCTCGACATTCGCGCCCTCCTGCTCGGCGAAAACCGGTCTGACCAAGTTGAGGCTGCGCTCCCCCGGTCTGGGACGGGGATGGTGACCCGCCGGTCTTCTTCAAGGATCCACGCGAGGCGGGCTGGCACTTTCTCGAAGACGCGTAGTCGCCGCCGCTGCCGCGCCTGGTTCAGCCCGTCCGCTTAGCCAGCTGGCGTAGCTGGTGCTGGCAACGGTAATCCTGTGCGCGCGACTCGCCCACCCGGACCGTGACCACGCCTTCGCTGGCCGTCCGGATCGTTCGGCCCGCCCGCCTCGAGGCTCCCGCTCCTCGATCCGCAGGGGCTTCGCGAGCGGTCCCGCGCGGCGACTGGACAAGTCTTCGGCCGACGGCTGACGTCTGGCGGCAGGTGTCCCGCGTCGAATCACGAAGGGGATTCCGGACATGGGACTGCTCAAGTACGTGCTGGTCGCCGCTTTCGCTGCTAGTGCCGCGTTCGGCGTCACAGCCACTCGCGGTGAAGCGAGCCATCCTGTAGACGCGCGCTTGGTAGTCGTCCAACCAGGCGTTCTCGTGCAGGTGCCGGGGATCGACCTGAGTTGCAGTGTGTATCGACACGACCCGCGTCACCACGAAGTCGGGCCACTCATGTACTGCAACCGAACAAGCGCCCCGGTGTCGTCTCGAGGGATCGGCGTAAGCATGTGGCACTACTTCGTCTCGTCGGGCAGCGACAAGCTCCGGGTACTTCGAGTTACGCGCAGTCCCTAGCTCACGAACTGAGGATCGCCGAAGTTCGAGATTGCTGCGCTGCGCTGGATCGACCTCTGGCGTTTTCTGGCGCTTGCACCGATCGCGTCGCATGCGAGTTCAGCGCGGCGCAGATCGCGGCTGCTCGCTGAGCGCTCAGTCGCCCGTGTGTGCCGCCCTCCGTTCTCGGCGCTCGGCGAGAGTTCCGCGCGAAGCACAGCGTGGCTCGCGAGGCGACAGCCGGTAGCCGACGGGGAGGCTCTCGGTCAGCCCAGCTCCTTCAGCTTCCGTACGTCGAGCTTGAACCGACGCTTCTCCTGCCCGAGGCTTTGGGCCGAGGTCGGGCAGCTATCGGACTCCGGGACGCTCCCCGATCGCCGTCAGCATCGTCGTACGTCCACTGACCCATGCGGGCCACGCGGGCGCGGACCGGCTTCGAGCTCACAGCCCGCCGCGGGCGTGCGAGCACGCAGCGCGACTCGCGGGTCAGGGCCTGCAAGACACACCTCGATCCGGTAGATGTGTCGCCGTGACGGGTTCGGAGACTCTCAAGGAGCGCTGCAGCCGATTGCTGCCCGGCCCGTCGCGCATCTTCGTCGGAGATCGTCCGAACGAGCCGCACATCGCCGAACGCGATCACGCCCACGGCTGCTTCCTTCTGCCTGCCGCCGGGTCTCACCCGAGGCCGGTCCCAGCGGCGGAAACGCCAGGGTGATCCGCTCCTTGCCGCGATCCCCTCGAGCTCCGGGGCGCTCGGAACAGCATCGGCGCAGCGTAGGTCGCGTGAACGGTTACTGGGTCAGCAACAGGTTCGGCGGTTCGGCTCGAAACCCCGCGGTTCTGTCGCCACGCAGGCCCTGTAGCGCAACTCCGGCGCAGCCCCTTGTCCGGGCCTCGAGAACGTCGCGTGGGCCTCGGCCGGGGGAGAAGCTGTTCTCGGTCGACACCAGCGCCGGCTGGGCCGGCCGTCGCGTCGACCGGAGGTACGACGCGACGCCTCTGCACGCGAAACGGTCGCCCCTTCACGCGTCAGGAACGTCTCCGGAGAGGGGGGATCGAGGAAGCCGGTGTCAGGGCTCTCCGTCTGGGTGACGGCATTCTCGCGCTCAGGTGCTCCGTGTGAGCGTCTGCACTTTGTGGCCGAGGACTCAGCCAGATCTCGCCCGTCGAGGGTGCTGCTCTTCACGGGACATGACGAGCAGATGCGGTGGTGAGAGGGAAACCACGTCCAGCCTCGACGGGATGTGGAAGCCACGAGCAGGGGAGTCGTCAGCACACGCGCGGCTCGTGGGATCGAAGTGCGATTCTCCGACCCCGAGGCGCTGACCAGAGGTTGACCGGATCCGTCCTTTGAACGACTCGCATGAAGTCTGAGTCCGGAGAAAGACCCGGTATTAGCGGGCCTTTTCGCAAGCCCTCTGACGGACTCGAACCGTCGACCCCCTCCTTACCATGGAGGTGCTCTACCAACTGAGCTAAGAGGGCAGGTCGCTCGAGTGTAGCCCCTGGATTCGGTCCGGAGCGCTGGCTGACCGGGCGGTCGCGCAGAAGTGCAGGGAGGAGGATTCGAACCTCCGAAGGCTGAGCCAGCGGGTTTACAGCCCGCCCCCTTTGGCCACTCGGGAACCCCTGCGCGGCGGGCAATTGTAGCCGCGGTTCCTGATGCGGCCTACCATCGCGGGATGGAGCGATTCGACGTTCTCGTCGTCGGGGCGGGGCCTGCGGGGTCGGCGACCGCGATCCACCTCAGCGCGCGGCGGAGCCGCGGTGCTCCTCGTCGACAAGGCGCGCTTCCCGCGCGACAAGCCGTGCGGCGGCGGGCTCACCGGCCGCGCGCTCAGGCACCTTCCGTGCGACGTCGAGCCAGTCGTCGAGCGCGGTCGTCGATCGGATGGTCGTCCGCGCCCGCTACGGCGGAGCAGGTCGCGCGGCAGAGCGCGCGCGCCGCTGATCGCTGATGACGCAGCGGCGGCGGCTCGACCACCATCTCGCGGAGCAGGCAGCGCCGCGCGGGAGCAGACGTTCCGCGACGGCGTCGACATCGACGAGCTTCGACGCTCGGCGACGACGGCGTCGGTGCCCGGCGTCGACGGATCGGCGGTGCGCCGCGTTCCTCGTGGGTGCCGACGGGGCGAACGGTGTCGTCGCGCGATGGGCGGGGCTCGGTGCGGGCATCGTGCGCGGGGTTGCTCTCGAGGGAAACGTCCCGTGGGGCGCTCTCTCACGCGCGCCGTACGACAGAGACCGGCCTGGGTCGAGCTCGGCGATCGTGCCGGGCGGCTACGGGTGGGTCGTTCCCGAAGGGCGACCACGCGAACCTCGGCGTGGGCGGCTGGCTGAGCGAGGGCCCTCGGCTGCGATCGCGCACCTCGACGCGCCTGGCTCGCCGGCACGGCGATCGAGCCGTGCAGCCGTCGAGTCGCTTCGCGGGCACCGTCTGCCCATGCGCGAGGTCGGCGCCGCCGCGGCAGCGTGGCCGTGTGCTCCTCGTCGGCGACGCGGCGGGGCTCGTCGACCCGCTCTCCGGCGACGGGATGTACGAGGCGTTCGTCTCGGCGAAGCTCGCCGCCGCTGCGCTCGTCGCGGGGAGGCCGGAGGAGTACGAGCCCGCGCTTTCGCAGCCGCTCTCGACCGGCACGCCGCCGCGTCCTGGAAGGCGAAGCGTGTGGCCGACCGGTATCCGCGGGCGTGCCTGTGAGGCACTGCGCGCGCCGGGCGTCTTCGCGACGATCTCCGGGCTGCTGCAGGGCGAGCTCGGCTCATCCGAGCGAGGCGCGCGCGCATCGCGCGGCCGCCGCTGCGGCTTCTCTCGCGGCTCGCTCGCAGTAGCTGAGCCGGTTCGATCAGACGCTCGGAGAGCCGGCCTGGTCGAAGCTCGAGGCCTCGCGTGCGAGCACGATCCCGACTGCGCCGTCGACGACCCGTCGGACGACGACCGTGACCGATCTTGAGAGCACGCCCGCCCGTCGGCGTCGAGCTGACGATGCAGGTGTCGACCCGATACGTCCGACCGTCGGGGCCGGTAACGGGCTGGCTCGCAGTGGTCGCACTCGTGGGAGGCGTCGCATTCGGAGAGCAGTCGCTTCCGGTCACCTGCGTGCCGCTGTAGGCCGAGTCACCGGTGTACGCAGTGTCTCCCGTCGCGGATGCGAGGTAGACGCAGGAGTACGCCATCGTCCTGTACGTCTCCATCTGCTTGTCCGCCAGCGTCAGTGCGGTCCCCTTCATTCCAGCCCGGTGGATGGACGTGAACGACGACGAGAAGACGGCCAGCTGGGCGGAGATGGCGATGGCGAGCACGGACATGGCCATGACCAGCTCGATGAGGCCCTATTCCGTCCTCTTCCCGGAGCCGGCGGGCGACGCGCCGAGGTGCGAGACGGATCCTCGACGGCATATGCGTGAGTCGGCGCGACATCGGACCTCAGGTCAGTTGTCGCCACGAGCCCGGAACGACGGCCCAGGCGGTGGTCGTGGTCACGGAGCCGTCTCCCGGCGCTCCGGGCGGCGGGTCGGTAACGGCCTGGAACTTCGTGTCGCCGGAGAGCGTCCCGGTGTCCGCGATCACGGGCCCGGCCACCCAGGCGCTGTTTCCGGACTGGTACTTGCCGACGGCGTAGGCGAGCCCTTCGAACTCCGAGTCGCCCTGCATGTCGAAGGCGACGCTCGCGCTGCCGGCGTTGACGGCCACGAGCATCAGCGAGTTCGTCGCAGGGTTCCAGTTCGTGCCACTGCAGGCGCTGCTGACCATCGCCGCGCCGCAGACGCGTGCGCCGTTCGACATCGACACCGTCCCGTTGACGTAGATGGTTCCCGAGCCCGTGTACACGGCCTTGTCGTTCCCGGCGAACGTGAGGTTGTCCGTCGATGAAGATCGTGCCCTGGACGACGAGAGCGCCAGGTGTCCCGAACGTCCAGGCGAGTCGCCCGACGAGGTTCCCGAGGCCGTCGTAGAACTTGCAGTCGAAGTTGTTCCCGGCGCCCGAGGAGCCGTGAGCATCAGGAGTCTCTTCGTGCCGAGGCTCGTGTCACGAGTGCCGTTGTTGTCGAAGAGGAGAGGCCCGACCGTCGAGCCCGCACCGCAGGGGTTCGAGGGCCCCGGCTTCGCGTTCGTGTACCAGCCCGCAGGGTCGATTGTTGGCTTCGTCAGGTTCAGGGGCGTCGAGCCGTATGTGTTGGCCCAGATCCCCGAGCCCGTGCCGCTCGTCGGGACGCCCTGCTGGCTGCAGATGACGTTCTGGATGCCGTGGAAGCTGATCTGGCAGCCGCCGACGACCGTCGCCGACTTCAGCCGCTTGGCGCTCGTCCCGACGGGCGAGCTGTTCCCGGACGTGCGGAACTTCCCTCCGACGTAGAGGGGAGCGTGTTTCCGGCGCTGGTGGACGGCTCGGCGATCAGCGGCGAGCCGCCGCCCGACAGGCACAGGAGAACTCGCCGTGTAGATCGGGACGGTGATCAGCGCCGAGTTCCCGATGTTGTTCCCCGTTCCCGCGACGACCGTGCAGTCCTCGGTCGGGCTCGCCATGAAGAATCCCCAGCCGTAGACGGGTGACGCGGGCGTTCCGCTTGACACGGTTTGCGCGGCGACCTGGACCATCGAGATGGCGCGTTACATCCCCGCTGGGCGCGGTGCCGTAGGCGGTGACGGTCCACGTGAGCGCTCCCGTCTTCGCGGCCGAGTACGTGCCCGAGCCGCCGTCGAGCGTGAAGCCCGTGCTCGCGAGCGTGGAGCCGACCGCCTGCGAGCCGGACGAATCCTGCTGGCTCAGCACCGACGAGGGCGTTGTTGATGCCGGACTCCGCGATGTTGAACGGCGCGTTGCGAATCGCGGTCGCGACCGGCGAGGCTCTCGTTCGAGACCATGTAGCCGGCGATCGCAACGGTCGAGATGGCGAGCGAGGACGTGATCAGGAGGGCCATGACCATGGCCACGCCGAGACTCGTCCTCGAGGCGAGCTCGGAGGGTGCCGAGAGCAATGTTGACTCGTGTCCGCATCAGCCGCAGAGACCGCGCACGCTGCTTCGCCGCACCGCGCACGCCGCCTGGGATGTATCCGGGGCTCGCGCGAGCGCTCCGCACCATCGATCGAGGGATCCGCAACGCCGGCAAACGGCTCAAGCCCTGGGCCGGCTGTGCCGATTCACCCCTTGGCGTGACCCGTCTGCGGCTTCTCCGTGCCATGCGCCCGCGCGTCCGGGGCGAGGCCGGCTACACGATGATCGAGCTCATCGTCGTCATGGCGATCATGGGCATCGTGCTCGCCGCGCTGACGACGTCGCTTCGCAGCGGGCGTGAGCGCCGAGAAGCGGGACGATCAGGCGGGCCGAGGCCGAGGGGAACGCGCGAACCGCCGTCAACCGCATGCGGATGGACATCCACTGCGCGAGTGCTGCGCCTGCGCCGCAGGAGAACCCGTACGGAGGGTTCACGCTCACGCTGACCGAGTCGCCGAGCACGTGCCCGTTCGTGACCTCGACGTCGTCGGGCGTGCAGTGGTGCACGATTCCCGTAGCCGGCTCGACGACGCAGTGGCAGCTCTTCCGTTTCCTCGGCACGCTGCTCACGGATTGCAACGGCAGCGCGAACTCCACGCTCCTCGTCGACTACATCACGCAGCCCTCGGCCGGCTGGCCGGCGAACTCAGGCTCGTCACCGACGCCCCCTGACTGGGCGGGAAATCTCTGGCCGACCGCCCCGACCTGCCCCACGGGCAGCCTCCCGGCGGCGTCCGTCCAGCTGACGGTGAACGTCGACCCGGTGGGTCATCCGTTCGGAGCGCTACGAGCTGCAGGACTCGATCGCGCTCCGGAACGCACTGCGGTGCACGTAGCCGGCACGCCTCAAGCCCCGGATCCTCGCCGCCGATGGTCGAGCTGACCATGGACCTGCATGAAGTCCTCTCGCGCGCGGTCGCAGCCGGCGCCAGCGACGTCCACTTCAAGGTCGGTCAGCCGCCCTTCTTCCGCACGGACGGTGAGCTCGCCCCGGCCGAGCTTCCACCCTCGGGGATGCGGAACTCGAAGCCGTTCTCGATGAGGTCACGCGCGCCGTCCCGAGGCGCCGTCTCCTGTTCGACGAGGCGGCGACCTCGACACGGCCTACACGACCGAGGGGCTTCCGCGCTTTCGCGTCAACGGCTTCCGCCAGCGCGGCGCGATCTCGTTCGCGTTCCGCGTGATCCCGGACGAGATCCCGAGCTTCGAGCGAGCTGCACCTGCCCACCGGTGTCGCGCGACTCGCCGACGAGCAGCGCGGGCTGGTGCTCGTCACGGGCGCGACCGGCTCGGGCAAGACGACGACGCTCGCGGCGATGCTCGACGAGATCAACCGCACGCGGCGCCAGCACATCGTCACGATCGAGGACCCGATCGAGGTCCTCCACCCCGACCGCGAGCTGCATCGTCAACCAGCGCGAGGTCGGGCTCGACACCGAGTCTTCGGGCAGGCGCTGCGGCGCGTCCTGCGTCAGGACCCCGGACGTCATCCTCATCGGCGAGCTTCGCGACGCCGAGACCGCGCAGGTCGCGCTGCAGGCGGCCGAGTCGGGTCACCTCGTCTTCTCGACGCTGCACACCGCTCGACGCCGCCGAGACGATCGGCCGCATGGTCGAGTTCTTCCCGCCGGAGAAGCAGCCGCAGGTGGTCTCGATCCTCGCGGGCGTCCTGCGCGGCGTGGTCAGCCAGCGGCTGCTCCCGCGCGTCGGACGGTGGACGGATCCCGGCCGTCGAGGTGATGGTCTCGAACGCGCGCATCGCCGAGCTCATCCGCGAGCAGCGCGTCGACGAGATCCCGGACGCGATCGACGACGGCGAGTTCTTCGAGATGCAGACCTTCACGCAGTGCGCTCATCCAGCTCGTGCTCGCCGTCGCTCGTCGACCGCGAGACGGCGGCGAACGCTGCAACCAACCGACACGACTTCGAGGTGGCGCTCGATCGGGCGGAGAAGTCCGCACACGTCGCACAGGAGAACGCCAAGCGCGCGCCCGAGGCACCGCCCGAAGTGGTGGAGGACGTGCCCACCCTGCGCCTCGCAAGCCAATGAGCGCCCCGGGGTGCGTGTTCGGTGAACAGTGCCGCCGCCATGATGGTCCTCCGCTCCGGCACTCGCACTCGGGAGCTTCCTCAACGTCGTCGCCTCGCGCGTCCCTGCGCGGCGGTCGCTGCTGCATCCACCGTCGTCGTGCGAGACGTGCTGCGCGCGCGAGATCCTCTGGCGCGACAACGTTCCGGTCCTCTCGTATCTCGCTCTCCGCGGGAGCTGCAGACACTGCGGCACGTCGATCTCGCCCGTCTACCCGCTCGTCGAGGCGCTGACCGCGCTGCTCGTCGTCGCCTGCGTCGCCGTTTACGGCGCTGACGCCTGACGCGGCACTCGCCGCGGGGTTCTGCGCCGTTCTCGTCACGCTCTCGGTGATCGACGCGCGGCTCCGCATCGTGCCCGAACCGGATCGTGCTGCCCGCGGCGGCAGTCGCACTCGTCGCGCACACGGCGATCGATCCGAGCCTCGCGTGGCTCTCGTGGTCGCTCGCCGCGGCGGGCGCGCTCTTCCGTCATCGTGCTCGCGTACCCGAAAGGGCTTGGCATGGGTGACGTCAAGCTCGCGCTCCTGCTCGGCGCGGTGCTCGGGCCGGCGGTCGTGGTCGCGTTCATGATCGGACTGTTCGCCGCCCTCGTGCCCGGCGGCGGTGCTCGTCGTCGCCAGGCACGGCGCAACGGCGAGGAAGATGGGCGTGCCGCTCGTCCCGTTCCTGTCGCTCGGCGCGATCATCGCGCTGTTCTTCGGCCAGCAGATCCTCGACGCGTATCTCGGCCTCTTCTGAGCGCGACGCGTCAAGAGCGCTTTCCGCTCGTGCCGATAACCCCTTCGAGGAGCCGCAGATGACGACCAACGCGGCCCAGAGACCACGGATCAGCTCCGGACGGCCGCGACCGACGCGCCGGCGGCCGGCGGCTCGCTCGCGTCGCCGTTCGGCGTCGACGAGACGACCGAGCTCCTGCTCGACCTGCTCGAGCACTCGGCACTCGTCGCTCCGACGCTCTCGCCCTCGTTCGTGGACGGACCGCCAGTGGCACGCCCGTGACGCAGGCGCTGATCGACGAGGGCGTCGCGACGCCCGGCTGGCGTCGCCCGGATGCTGGCCGTGCGCCACCACCTCGCGATCGTCGACCTGCCGGCCGTCGGGGTTGCCCTCGACGCCGCCCAGCTCATTCCCGTGCAGACGCTCGAGCGCTCCGTGGCGATCCCGTATGCCGTCGACGGCGACGTGCTGAAGGTCGCCGTGGCCGATCCCGGCAACCTGCACGCCATCGACGAGCTGCGACTCGCGACGAAGTACCCGCTCGAGCTCGGCGTCGCCTCGCGCGACGACATCCTCGTCGGAGCTGCAGCGCCTCGTGCGAACCGCCGAGGCCATCGGCTCGCGTCGTCGAGGTCGAGGACCGAGGAAGGCATCGACGAGAGCAGCGACGACCTCGAGGCCGACGACGGGATCTCGGACGGCCCGCTCGTCCGGCTCGTCAACGCGGTCATCTTCCAGGCCGCCGAGGAGAACGCCTCGACGTCCACTTCGAGCCGCAGGAGGACGCCCTCGCGGTGCGCTTCCGCGTCGACGGCGTTCTCCGTGAGGTGCAGCGGATTCCGAAGAAGATGGCCGCCGGAGTCACGACGCGCCTCAAGGTGCTCGCGAAGCTCGACATCGCCGAGCGTCGCAAGCCGCAGGACGGCCGGATCACGCTCTCGACGTCCGCCGTCGGACGCATGCTCGACATCCGCGTGGCGACGCTGCCGACCGTCGAGGGCGAGAAGGTCGTCATGCGACTGCTCGACAAGTCGCGCAAGCCTCCGACCATGGCCGAGCTCGGCCTCTCCGACGCGATGCGCGCCGATCTCGAGGCCATCGTGAAGCTTCCGACGGGCGCGCTGCTCGTCACCGGCCCGACGGGCTCGGGAAAGTCGACGACGCTCTACGGCTGCCTGGCGCTCATCAACCGGCCCGAGATCAACGTCATCACCGTCGAGGACCCCGTCGAGTACCGGCTCGGCGGCGTCAACCAGGTGCAGATCAACGTCCGCGCGGGCCTGACGTTCGCGTCCGCGCTGCGCTCGATCCTGCGCTCCGACCCCGACGTCGTCATGGTCGGCGAGATCCGCGACGCCGAGACGGCCAAGATCTCGATCGAGGCCGCCCTGACCGGCCACTTCGTGCTCTCGACGCTGCACACGAACGACGCGCCGTCGCACGATCACGCGCCTCGGCGAGATGGGCGTCGAGCCCTTCCTCACGGGCGCTGCCGTCTCGGCGGTTCTCGCGCAGCGCCTCGCACGCAAGCTCTGCACGCACTGCTGCGAGGCGTATCAGCCGACGGAGGCCGAGCTCGCGAGACCTTCGCGTCACGCCGAGGTGCTGGGCGCCCTCGACGGGACGGTCTTCTATCGCAAGAAGGCCTGCCCGCGCTGCAACCACACCGGGTATCGCGGGCCGCGTCGGCATCTTCCAGTTCCTGCGCATGTCCGAGGAGATCGCCGCTCTCGCCGTGCAGCACGCGAGCCGCGACGAGATCGCGCGCGCTGCAGCCGCGAACGGCATGCGGTCGCTCTGGGACGACGGCCTCGAGAAGGTGCGCCTCGGGGCTCACGTCGATCGAAGAGCTCGCGCGCGTCCTGTCCTAGGTCGGAACACGCCCTAGCGCCCGACTCCGACCCGCGAAGATCCTGAGGCGCACTGCGCGGCCGGCGTCGCGCCGCCTCGACCTGGCGGACGTCGCTGCTTCAGGACGCGGCGACGTCGCAGCCGAGCGCGATGAACGCCTCCACTGCATGCGTGACGAAGCGCGTTGCCTCGACCGGCGTCGGGAACGCGTACGGGCCGGCCTGAACCGGGAGCTGTGCGGATGGCGTCAGGCCAGACCTCGGCCTCGACGACGCAGCGGTCGCCCTCGTCCATCGCGCGTAGGCGGACGACGGAGCGGCCGTCCATGCGCGCGTGCCTGACGTACAGAGCTCGCGACGCGGGCTGCTCCGCGAATGCGCGGCTCGCTCATCGGCGCTTCTGCGCGATGGCCTGCGCGATCGTCGCGGCGTCGGTGACCGAGAACCTCGCGACGATCCGCCCGGGTCGCCTGACGACGAGAACGGTGGGATCGGGCAAGACGCCCGCCTTCGCGACGAGCTGCGTCATCGCGTGCTCGTTCGAGTGCGCTGATGCGACACGAAGCCGGCGCGGGCTGGCATGAGCCGCGGAACGCGGCCTCGCTGCCGCACCACCGCAGTCCACGGGCGCGCGCGGGATCGAGACGCTGACGACGACGACCCGGCTTGTAGCGAAGCGCGTGATCCACCCGCGCCGGCAAGCCGCTCGCGCAGGACGTGCGGGCTTGGGCTTCGGCGTCGGTCGTGCGGCTGTCGTCCCCGTCTTGGCCTGCGCATGAACGGGCTGCCGGACGAGCGGCGTCGACGCCGTCGTCGCCGATCGTCGCCCGAGCGCGCCGCGGCCGAGGAGGAAGACCACGGCGGCGAGCCCGGTGAGGAGAAGTACGCCGGCGTATGCGACGAGGCGGGTGGGAGGGGTGAGCGTGAGGCTCATGAGGACGGTATCGGCAGTGGCTTCCGGTGGCTTGAAAGTGAGTCGAGAAGAGAGAAGAGGCGCGGTCTCCCGCGCCTCTTCGTGCTTCCGCGCTGCAGTGACAACTACGCGCAGGTCGCGTTGGGCTTGTAGCTGGTGCTCGACGGCCCGGGCCCGGCGACGCTCCACGACTTGCCGCTCACGGTGTCCGTGAGGCAGTACGTCGTCCCCGTCACCGAAGCGACGGTGAGCGTGCTCGAGATGCCCTGAGTCGATCGCCTTGAGCTTCGCCACGGTCATGCCGGTGTAGGCGCCGCCGCCGCCGCCCGATGCGACGTCGTCGGCGTAGTAGGCCTCGGCCGACGGCAGTGCCGCACGCAGGTTGGCCTTCGCAGCGTTGTTCGCCGCACGATCGCGGAACCCGAGGTACGAGGGAACGGCGATCGCGAGGAGGATGCCGATGATGATGATCACGACGAGGAGCTCGATCAGGGTGAAGCCCTGCTCGGTGTTCCCGTCGAGGCGGGAGCGAATCCGCTTGAACATGTGCCGCAACTCCTTCCGCAGTCCGCAGTCGATGGGGGTGGAGCGGATGCGGACGAAAGATCGGCGGCGCGGTGGGGGAGGCCTACCCCATATTGGGTGATTTGCGGGTGAGGCAACACGACGCGGGCCGGGCGGCCAGGCCTCGACTCAAGCCGCCCTCAGGGCCTGCCGATACGCCAGATGTCCATGGATGCGGCACCCACCTCCATCGACGATCTGCTCGGCCATGCCACAGCGGCCGGCGCGTCGGACCTCCACCTCGTGCCCGGCGCACCGCCGATGATGCGCGTCCACGGCGACCTCGCTCCGCTCGCGGTCTGCGGAGAAGGTCATGCCGGACGACACGCGGACGCTCCTCTACCGGATCCTCTCCACCGAGCAGCAGAAGCAGCTCGAGGTGAACCGGCAGCTCGACTTCTCGTACGGCGTTCCCGGCCTCGCGCGCTTTCGCGTGAACGTCCACTTCCAGCGCAGACTCGCTCGCGGCCGCGTTCCGGCACATCCCGGAGGAACTTCGGACGCTCGAGGAGCTCGGCCTGCCGCCGTCGCTTCGCGAGCTCGCGATGCGGCCTCGCGGCCTCGTGCTCGTCACCGGTCCGACCGGCTCGGGCAAGTCGACGACGCTCGCCTCGATGGTGGACGAGGTCAACCGCTGAAGCCGCACCACATCCTCACCATCGAGGATCCGATCGAGTTCGTGCACCGGCACAAGCGCTGCGTCGTCACGCAGCGCGAGATCGGCACCGACGCACCGTCTTTCGGCGAGGCGCTGCGCGCGGCGCTGCGCCAGGACCCCGACGTGATCCTCCTCGGCGAGATGCGCGACCTCGAGACGATCGCGACCGCGCTCACCGCCGCCGAGACCGGCCACCTCGTCCTCGCGACGCTGCACACGCAGAGCGCGCCGAGCACGATCGACCGCGTCATCGACGTCTTTCCGCCGGCGCAGCAGGAGCAGGTGCGCATGCAGCTCGCGAACACGCTCCAGGGCGTCGTCACGCAGACCCTCCTGCCGACCGCCGACGGCCTCGGCCGCGTCGCGTGCCTCGAGATCCTCTTCCCGGACGACGCCGTTCGGAACCTCATCCGTCAGGGCAAGGTCGAGCAGATCTACTCGGTCATGCAGACCTCGACGCAGCGCGGCATGCAGACGATGGAGCACGGTCTCGCCGAGCTCATCCGCAAGCGGGTCGTGACGCCCGAGGCCGCGCTCGCCGTCTCGAGCCGGAAGGACCAGCTCGTCGGGATGCTCGAACGCAGCGGCGTCTCCGTCTCGCTCTCCGCCGGCGATCCCGGCAGCGCTGCGTCCGCCCTACGCCTCGCCGGGAGCGGCTGATGGACGAGCTGCGGCCAGAGCATTTCGAGGAGGACGCGCGCCGAGGACGAAGTCGCCGACGCCGCGATCGACGCGGACGTGATCGACCGCCTCGCCGCCTACGGCCAAGAGACTGAGCCCGAGCCGGAGGCTGTGGTGCTGGGCCCGACGGCCGAGAGCCTCGAGCCGACCCAGGAGTACGCCGTCGAGGACGACGGGTCGGGTCCCACGGACCCGACCCCGTCGTTGCTGACGGTCGAGGAGCAGCCGGCGGAAGGGCAGCGCCTGTTCGGCGAGGCGTCGCAGCCGCCAGAAGCAGCGCACCGCCGAGGGGCGAAAGGAGAAGCGGTCGAAGAAGCTCGTCGGGCCTCAAGATCGGTGCGTCGCAGATCGCGGCGGCGCACGTCGTGAACAACGGCGCGCCGGAGCTGGTCGAGGTCTTCCGCGAGCCGATCGAGCCCGGGCTCGTCGTCTCGGGCGAGCTCCGCGATCCGGACGCGCTCGGCGACGCCCTGAAGCGCTTCTTCGAGCTGCACAAGCTGCCGAAGCGCGGCGTCCGCCTCGGCGTCTCCAACAATCGCATCGGCGTGCGGATCTTCGAGATCGAGGGCGTCTCGGATCCGGTGCAGCTCGAGAACGCGATTCGCTTCCGCGCCGAGGAGGTGCTTCCGATCCCGCTCGACCAGGCCGTGCTCGACTACGTCGTGCTCGACGAGCAGGTGCGCGAGGACGGGACCCAGTGGCAGCGGATCCTGCTCGTCGTCGCGTACCGCGAGGTCGTCGACCGGTACCTGCAGGCCTGCAGGCGCGCGGGCATCGAGCTCGTCGGTATCGATCTCGAGGCGTTCGCCCTCCTCCGCTCGCTGGAGCCGCCGACGGAGCGCGAGGTCGCGCCAGGGCGCGCTCGTCGGTGTCGCGATCGGCCACGACCGGACGACGATCGCCGTGTCCACCGGGCGTCACTGCGAGTTCGCACGCGTCCTCGACTGGGGCGGCTGGTCGCTGAACGTCGCGATCGCGCGCGAGCTCAACCGCGCACCGAGCGAGGTCGAGTCGATCAAGCGCCAGCTCTCGTTCGCACACGCGACCGACGTCGACGGACTGACGCCGGAGCAGTTGGCCGAAGGCCCGCGACGCCATCGAGCGAGGGCTTGCAGCGTTCGCGCGCGAGCTCGTCTCCTCGCTGCAGTTCTACCAGGCCCAGCCCGGAGCTCTCGGCATCGGCGAGATCGTCCTCACCGGCGGCACCGCGCACATGGACGGCTTGCCCGAGGCGGTAGGCCGACTCGTCGGCGTCTCCGTGCGGCTGGGCGATCCGTTCAGGCGAGTCAGAGTGGGTCGAAACGTGACGGACGAGGACCACACCGGCTCAGTCGCGGTGGCCATCGGGCTGGGGATCGACGACTGATGCGCGCCGTCAACCTCCTCCCGCGCGACCTCGAGCGTCAGGAGCTCGGAAGGCCGCCGCGCGTTCACCTTGTCGTCGCTGTCGGAGGAGTGGCCGTCGTGACGTTTGCGGCTGCATTTCTCGCAATGTCCGCATCGGGGAGATCTCGGATCAGCGCTCGCAGCTGGACTCGGTCGAGGCTGCGCTCGCCCAGGTGCAGACGACGGCACCTTCCGCTTCGCCCGCTGTCGCTGGGCTCGTCGGGCAGGAGCGAACGGATCGCGTCGCTGCTCTCGCGGCGGCACTCTCGACGCGCGTGCGCTTCGACCGCCTTCTCCGTGAGCTCGCCTACGTGCTGCCCGCGGACGCGTGGCTGACAGGGCTCACCGCCTCCGCTCCGGCGAGCGCGGCACCTGTCGGCGCGGCGACTCCCTCCACGACCGCGGACGGAGTCACGATCACGGGAGCGACGTACTCGCAGGCCTCCGTCGCCCGGGTCCTCGCTCGCCTGAACGCTCTGCCCTCGCTCGACCGCGTGCGACTCGCGGAGACGAGCAGGAACGACCCGCAGGCCGACGATGCCGCTCCGGCGACGAAGAACAAGAAGAAGCGTCGGGCCGTCGTGACCTTCACGATCTCGGGCTCGCTCGCAACCGGGAGCACGTCGTGAGGTCGCGCTTCGGTGCGCTCGCCCTCGGGTGGCGTATTGCCATCGTCGGCGGCGCGGCCGCCGTCTACGCTGTGCGCGCTCTGGCTGCTCGTCGTCTCGCCGAAGCGTGCGGAAGCATCGAGCCTGAAGGCGGACGTCGCGGACGCGGAGGCTCGGCTCGCCGTCGCTCGTGGAACCAGCGGCCGGCCGCAGCAGGCGAGCGTCCCGGTCTCCGATCTCTTCCGCCTCGCGAAGGCGATGCCGGCGAGCGGTGACCAGGCGGGGCTCGTCCTCGAGCTCGACCGCCTGGCACGCTCGGACGAACGTGAATCTGGGGATCGGTCACGCTCCAGGGAGGCCGTCGTCACCTCCGGCGGAGCGACCACGATCCCGGTGGCCGTCACCGTCAGCGGGCTCCTACCGCGGCGTCAGGCGCTTCCTCGCCCGGATGCAGCAGCTCGTGAGGCCTCCGGCGGGAAGGTGCGCGCGACCGGTCGGCTCTTCACGGTGCAGAGCGTCGAGCTCACCGAGTCGAAGGCCCGTGGCTTCCCGTTCCTCGATGCCGCGATCCTCCTGAACGCCTATGTCTACGACGGGCCGATCGCCCCGGCGGTCGTGACTCCGCCGGCGAGCGACGACACCGACGCATCATCTGGATCCACGGCGGCCGGAGCGACGCCGTGAGCCCCGAGGCACGTGCGCGCGGGAGCGCAAGCAGAAGATCTTCGTCATCGCGGGCGGGCTCTTCCTCGTGGCGCTGCTCGCGATCCAGCTGCCGAAGCTCCTCGGCGGGTCGTCGTCGGAGTCGACGGCGGCCGAGACGACGACGCCCATCGCTGCGGCGCAGGCCGTCGCAACCGCGGCCGGCGGTGCGCCGGTCGTCGCGACGATCGCGGCCCCGTCGACGGCGGTGCGTCGAGAAGCTGACCTCGCTGAGCATGTTCGCGCGCAAGGACCCGTTCGTGCAGCAGCAGGTCGTCGCGGACACCGCGCTCGCGTCGGCTGCGGAGACCGCGAAACCCGGCGTCACGACGGGCGGCGACAAGGCCGGACCTGCGACGAAGGCGTTCACCACGCGGCCCGCGGGTGCAGCGGCGACGATCGTGACGGTCAACGGAGCGCGGCAGGTGCTGGAGCCCGGCATGAAGTTCCCGCGGCGGACCCGATCTTCGTGCTCGTCGCCGAGAAGCCCGGCTCGAAGTCCGTCGTGGTCGGAGTCGCAGGCGGTGCGTATGCCGGCGGCGCGACGACGACGAAGCTGAGGGTCGGCCACCCGCTCACGCTCGTGAACACCACGACGGATGCGCGCTACAAGATCTCGCTGGTCTCCGGTCGGAAGCGGCCAGCCGGCTGCTCCGGCGCCGTCTCAAGCGCAGCCCTGAGCCTGCCGATAGCCGAGCACGTATGGCCGCGTTCGCGTACAGCGCCATCAACGCCCTCGGAGCCGAGTCGGCCGGGCAGATCACCGCCCCGGACGTGAACTCCGCGCGGGAGCTCCTGCGCCAGAAGGGCCTCCGCCCGGTGTCGCTGGCCCAGCTCGACGCGGTCGGCGCGGCCCAGAAGAAGAACAAGCGCGTCAAGGCGCGCTCGCTCCAGGTCTTCTCGCGGCAGTTCGCGACGATGATCGACGCAGGGCTCAGCGTCGTCAGCGTCGCTCGTCATCCTCGAGCAGCAGACCGACGACAAGGCGCTGGCCGTCGTGATCAGCGAGGTGCGCTCCGACGTCGAGGGCGGCATGCTCCTCTCGCAGGCGATGGCGCGCCACCCGAACGCGTTCGACCGCCTCTACATCTCGATGATCGAGGCCGGCGAGGCAGCGGGCATCCTCGACACCGTCCTCGACCGGGTCGCGATCCAGATCGAGAAGGAGATGAAGATCCGGCGCCGCGTGAAGGGCGCGATGATCTACCCGCTCGTCGTCCTGACCTTCGCCCTCCTGACCCTGGTCGGGATGCTCCTCTTCCTCGTCCCGGTCTTCGAGAAGATCTTCTCCGACCTCGGACGGCGACCTGCCGACGCTGACGAAGGGCGTCGTCGCAGCCTCGAACTTCGTTCGCGGCTACTGGTTCATCCTCTTCCCGGCGATGGGCCTCTCGGTGTGGGGCTTCCACCGCTGGAAGAAGACGCCTGCGGGCCGCCAGGCCTGGGACCGCTTCAAGCTGCGCGCGCCCGGAGGCATCGGCAAGGTCGTGCTCAAGGTGACGATGGCGCGCTTCTCGCGCACGCTCGCGACACTCGTCGCGGCCGGCGTCGACATCATGAAGGCGCTCGAGATCTCGGGGCAGACAGCGGGCAACTGGGTCGTCGAGTCGGCACTCGTGGACGTGCGCGGCCAAGGTGCACCAGGGCGTGCCGATCGCACAGCCTCTGATCGAGAACCCGGTCTTCCCCCGCTCGTCTCCCAGATGGTCAGGGTCGGCGAGGAGACGGGCGAGCTCGAGAAGATGCTCGACAAGATCGCCGACTTCTACGAGGACGAGGTCGACACCGTCGATCGCGTCGCTCACATCGATCATCGAGCCGCTCATGATGATCGGCATCGGCGCGATCATCGGGATCATCGTGATCTCGATGTACCTGCCGATGTTCAAGATGCTGCAGCTCGTGCAGTAGACGCTCCATGACGTAGCCCGCGAGCTCCTCGTCCACGATCAGCACCGTCCGAGCGCCCTCGCCGCGGCGGAGCCGCTCGAGCGCGCTCGTCCACTCCTTCGAGCGGCTCGACCCTCGTGACTGCGGCGGCGAGGTCGAGCTCGCCCGTCAGCGCCATCTCCGCGAGCTCCGGGAGCTCACCGGCCGGATCGCCCGAGCCGTAGTAGCTGCCACGGAGGGTCTTCTCGGAGAGGAACTCGATGGCCGGCACGCTCGCCTCCACGCCCTCGGGCGCGAGGCCGACGACGACTGCGGTTCCGCCTGGCCGGAGGACGTCCCAGGCCATCCGGATCGTGTCGGGCCGCCCCACGACCTCGAAGGCGACGTCGACGCCGTCCTCGCTCAGTCGGTCGGATCTCCGAGACGACGTCGTTCGTTCCGGACGTGGAGCCCGTGCGTCGCTCCGTGCGCGCGCGCGAGTTGGAGCTTCTCGACGACGCGGTCGATGGCGACGATCGGGCTCGCGCCCGCGATCCGGAGTGCCGCGATCACCTGGAGACCCACGCCTCCGCAGCCGATCACCGCGGCGGAATCGCCCGCCTGCACCCGAGCGGCGTTGCGGACGGCGCCCGTACCCGTGACGACGCCGCATCCGAGGAGCGCCGCCTGCCACAGCGGAAGGTCGCGTGGAATGGGCACCGCGCCGCCTGCTGCGACGACTGCGTAGTCCGCGAAGCAGGCAGTCCGCAGACCGTGCTGCAGCGTCGAGCCGTCCGAGCCGCGCAGCCGGCTCGTGCCGTCGAGGAGCATGCCGCGCGCGCCCGCCTCGCCCACGACGACACACAGGTTGGGCATTCCAGCGAGGCAGTAGCGGCAGGAGCGGCACGCGGGGACGAAGCACAGTGCGACGTGGTCGCCGGCCTCGACGTGCGCCACGCCGTCGCCGACCGCCTCGACGACGCCGGCGCCCTCGTGGCCGAGCACGGCAGGCCAGCGTCCAGGCGCCGAGCTCGCCGTCTGCGAGCCTCACGTCCGAGTGGCACACGCCGGCGGCGGCGATGCGGACGAGGATCTCGTCGCGCTTGGGCGGATCGAGCTCGACCTCCTCGATCGCGACAGGGCGGCCGGGCTCGCGCAGGACGGCTGCCCGCATGCGCATCAGGCGACGCGGTACTGCTCGAGGGCGTCCCAAGTCGGGGACGACGCCGAGCCCCGGGCCGCCGGGCGGCCCGATCGTCCCGTCCGGCGCGATGTCGAGCGTGACGGGAAGGATCCAGTCGCGCCGCTCGGCGGACCAGGCGGGCGGGTCGAACGGCACCTCGAGGTACGGGCACGTCGAGAACGCGAGAGCGGCGTGGAGGTTCGCGAGCAGCCCGTACCCGTTCGACCACGTGTGCGGCGTCCACTGTCGGCCGGCGTCGTCGGCGAGCGAGGCCACGCCGGCGACAGCCCTCGATGCCACCCGCCAGGACGACGTCCGCCTGGACGACGTCGACACCGCCGCGGACGATCAGATCTCGCGCCTCGCGCCGTCGTCCGCACCATCTCGCCGGCGGCGATGCGAAGACCGTTGCGGCTCAGTGCCGCGTAGCCCTCGAGGTCGTCGGTCGCGAGCGGCTCCTCGAGCCAGTAGACGTCGAGTTGCTCGAGCTCGCGGACGAACTCGGCGGCGGTGCGGAGATCCCAGCGCGGGGTCGTGTCGCCCGGCATGCGCCAGCCCTGGTTCGCGTCCACCATGATCTCGAGGTCGTCTCCGACGGCGTCCCGGACGCCCGCGACGACCGGCAGGTCGAGCCGCCAGTCCGCGGAGTGCAGGCGGAGCTTGACGGCGCGCACGCCCGCGTCGCGGAGCGCGAGGCACCTGCGCACGCGCTCCTCCGCGGAGACGAGCTCACCCGTCGACGCGTAGGCGAGGATGCGGTCGCGCGTCCCGCCGAGCAGTCGCCACACCGGCTCGCCGCGCGCTCGGCCGACGAGATCCCAGATCGGCGACCTCGACGGTCCAGTTCCGGCCGTGGTGGAAGTCGACGGTCTCGAGAACTGCGTGCACAGTCGCGGAATCGGTCGCGTCCGCGCCGAGGAGCAGGTGCTCGAGCAGCTCCCGGTCGGGAACACCGTCGCCGCTCGCGTACCCCTCGACCCCGTCCTCCGGAGCGGACGACCACGACGGTCGCGTCCTGGTGGGCGCGCGGCTCGGGTCCCAGGCCGCGAGGAACGGCGGGTCGAGCGGGTACCGGTAGCCGCCGCGTCTCGATCGCAGCGATGCGCACTCAGTCACCGCCGTAGTACGGGCTCTGCAGCGCGTCGCGGCGCTCGACGAGCGCCCTCGCCGCATCCTGGTCGCGACCCTCGACGCAGACGCCGATCGCCTTGCGGGTGGCGGCGCGATTCGCGACCCGGACGGCGGTCTCGTCGTGCGCACCGGGTCGACCCAGACGGCGACGAGCACGATCGTCTCGCCGTCCGTTTCGAGGAGCCCGTCGGCGACGGCGTCGAGCACGCCCTGGGCGATCCCGAGCTGCGCCGCTCCCCACGTGAGCGTCTGGTGGCGGTCGTCGAGCGCGGTGCCCTTGTTCATCATCAGCGTCGGCGGCCAGACGGGCTCGTACTCGGCCGGCGTCGCACCGACGCACACGAGGACCGGCGTGTGACCGGGCGCCGGATGCGCGAAGCATGGAGATCGCCGCAGCCGCGCGTCGGGCTTCCGCGGCGCGCGAGGACGACGTTGACGTGCGAGCCGTTCGGCGACCTCGCCGCTCCAGCCCTCGCCGATCCGGCCGTCGAGATCGTCCACGTTCACGGTTCTAGCACCACCCGCACGGCGTCGCCCGAGTGCATGAGCTCGAAGGCGTGCTCGGCCTCCTCGAGCGGGAGGCGGTGTGTGATGAGGCGATCGAGCGGAAGGCGGCCCTCGCGGAAGAGATCCAGCGTTTCCGAGAAGTCCCGCTCGGGCTTCGTCGAGCCGTAGATCGAGCCGAGGACGCGGCGCTCCATCCGCGGGATCGACGTCGCCGGCAAGCGACAGCACGGCGTCCGCTCGCGGGATCCCGATCAGCACGGCGGCTCCGCGGTTCCGCGTCGAGAGGAATGCGGTCTCCATCGCCTCCGGCCGGCCGGTTGCCTCGATCGCGTAGTCGACGCCGCCGCCCGACGCCTCGCGCACCGCCTCCGCGGTCGCCTCGGCGCTTCCCCGCCACTCGACGCCGCACGCGTCGCGCCGAACGACGCGGCGACCTCGAGCTTCTGCGGGGCCGCGTCCACGGCGACGATCGGATCGGCGCCGGCGGCGACCGCAGCGAGCAGGGCGGACAGCCCGACTCCGCCGCAGCCGACGATCAGCCACGCGGTCGCCTGCGCTTCACGCCCGCCGTGCGCCACACCGCGCCTGACCCCGGTCGACACCGCGCAGCCCACGAGCGCGGCGACGTCGAACGGGACGTCCTCCGCGATCGGGATGCACGAGCGCTCGGGGACGACGCACGCGTCGGCGAAGGTCGAGAGGAACGAGTAGTGGTAGACCGGCTCGCCGTCGCGCGAGAGCCGCGGCGTCCCGTCCATGAGCCCGCCGGTCGCCATCGCCGGCCACACCGTCGAGCACAGCTGCGGAAGGTCGCGCGCGCACTCCTCGCACGCGCCGCACCACGGCGTCCACGAGAGCGCGACGTGGTCACCGACGGCGACGCGCGTGACGCCGGTCGCCGACCGCCTCGACGACGCCGGCTCCCTCGTGCCCGAGCACCGCCGGACACACCGTCTCCGAGGTTCCGTCGACCGCGTTCCAGTCGGAGTGGCAGACGCCGCTCGCCCGGAGCCGGACGAGCACCTCCTCGGCCCGGGCGGGGCGAGCTCGAGCTCCGAGACGCGTCAGCGGCCCGCCTGTCTCGCTCGAGCACGACGCCGCGTGATCTTCATGCCGTCACGCTGCGTCCTTCGTCTGCAGCTCGCGGAGCTCCTCGATCGGGATGTGGCAGCGCATCAGGTGCTCCGTCCTCGACCTCGACGAGCGGCGGCTCCGTCTCCTCGCAGATCGCGCCGAGCTTGCGCGGGCAGCGGGTGTGGAAGACGCAGCCGGACGGCGGCGCGGCGGCGCTCGGGATGTCGCCCTCGAGCCGGATCCGGTCGCGCCCGCCGCCGTCGATCGTCGGCACCGCCGACAGCAGCGCCTCCGTGTACGGGTGGTGCGGTCCGTCGAAGACGACGTCCGGCCGGGCCGAGCTCCATGCAGCCGTCCGAGGTAGAGGACGGCGATCCGGTCGGAGATGTAGCGGACGACGCCGAGGTCGTGCGAGATGAAGAGGTAGGCGACCTGCTTCTCCGCCTGGAGCTCGACGAGCAGGTTGAGGATCGCCGCCTGCACGGAGACGTCGAGCGCCGAGGTCGGCTCGTCGCAGACGACGAGCTGCGGGTCTCCCGCGAACGCGCGCGCGATCGCGACCCGCTGCTTGAGGCCGCCGGAGAGCTGCACGGGCTTCTGCGTCAGCGTCCGCTCGGTGAGGCGCACGCGCGAGACGAGATCTCGTGCATCCGCTGCTCGGCCGCCGCGCCGCCTCAGCCCGCCGAGCTTGCGTCAGCGAGCGCAGCAGGATCCGCCGCACGGAGTGCCGGCGGTTGAGCGCCGAGTCGGGGTTCTGGAAGACGATCTGCAGCGCGCGCAGTCGTCCTGCGACGCGCTTCTGGTAGCGTGGCGGCAGCGTGCTGGCCGTCGAGCGTCGACCGTGCCGGTCGTCGGCCGCGACGATGCCGAGCAGCGTGCGCGCGAGCGTCGTCTTGCCGCTGCCCGACTCGCCGACGAGACCGAGCGTCTCGCCCGGCCAGATCGCAGCGCTGACAGCCGTCGAGCGCGTGCACGTCGTGGCCGCTGTTGCTGTGAACACCTTCGTCGAGCTCGTCGAGCTCGACGAGCGGCGGCTGCGGCGCGGTCGATCGGCCGGGAGCTCGATGTCCGCGCGCCTCCTCGCGCGGAAGCGTCGCGGCGCGCTCGTGGTACCAGCAGCGGCTCGTGTGTCCGGCCGCGACGGTCTCGAGCGGCGGCTCCTCGGCGTGACAGCGCTCGTCGGCGAGAGCGCAGCGGTCGGCGAACACGCAGCCGGGGATCTCCGCGCCGAGCTGCGGCAGGAAGCCGGGATCGTGTCGAGGCGGCCGTGATCCTTGCGGACGCCGCCGCGCGGGATGCAGCGCAGGAGCCCGACGGTGTACGGGTGGCGCGGGTCGTGCGAGGACCGTCTCCGACCGGGCCCTCCTCGACGAGCCGCCCGGCGTAGAGCACGCCGACGCGGTCGCACATCTTCGAGATCACGCCGAGGTTGTGGCTGATGAAGAGCACCGCCGTGTCGAAGCTCGGCCTGCAGCTGCGCGACGAGGTCGAGCACCTCCGCCTCGACGGTCGCGTCGAGCCCGGTCGTCGGCTCGTCGAGGATCAGCAGCGTCAGGATCCTTCGCGAGCGCCATCGCGATCACGACGCGCTGCTGCATCCCGCCGGAGAGCTGGTGCGGGATAGCGCGCCATCACGCGATCCGGGATCGGCGATCTGCACCTCGCGCGAGCGCCTCGAGGCGCGCGGTCGGGCGCCTCGCCGCCGGACGCGCCGAGCACCGTGAACGCCTCGGCGACCTGCGCGCCGACGCGCATGCTCGGGTTCAGCGCCGCGCCGGGGTTCTGGTAGACCATCGAGACGGTGTCGCGCGTGGTAGTCGCGCAGCTGCGCCTCGCCGAGCGCGCAGCACGTCCTCGCCCGTCGACCGAGATGCGGCCTCCGGTCACGCGCCCGTTGCGCGGCAGGTAGCGGACGATGCCGAGCGCCGCGGTGGACTTGCCGCAGCCCGGACTCGCCGACGAGCCCGTACGACCGTCCGCGCTCGATCGCGAAGGACACGCCGCGGAGCACCGGTCGGTCGACGCCCGCGGACGCGGTACGCGAGCTCGAGGTCGGCGACCTCGAGAGCTGGCGTCGCCTCTCGCGCTCATCGCTCGTACGCCTCTGCGGACGCCGTCGGCGACGAGGTTGACGCGCGACGACGAGGCTGGCGATCGCAAGGGCGGGGAAGAGCGTCATCCACCAGTACGGATCGATCAGGCGTGTAGTACTGGTAGATCTGCGCCGCCCAGTCGGGCGAGGGCGGCGCGACGCCGAAGCCGAGGAATCCGAGCGTGGCGATGGCGAAGATCGCGTAGCCGAGCCGCACCGTGAACTCGACGACGACGAGCGACATGACGTTCGGGAGGATCTCCGAGAACATGATGTACGGCCGCCGCTCACCGCGGAGCCGCGCCGCCTGCACGTAGTCGAGCTCGGCCTCGGCGAGCACGCCCGCGCGCGAACCGTGCGCGAGATGACGGGAGTGAAGATCAGCCCGATGATCAGCGTCACGACCGAGCGTCCGGAGTTCCCGACGGCAGTGACGATGAAGATCGCGGTGACGATCAGCGGGAGCGAGAGGATGGCGTCCACGAACCGGCTCGACGACGTCGTCGACGACGCCTCGGAGGTAGCCGGTCACGAGGCCCGAGCGAGGTGCCGAGCACCGTCGCGATGACCGTCGCCGCGATCGAGATCTGCAGGATCGCCCGCGAGCCAGCGAGCACGCGCGAGAAGACGTCTCGGCCGTTCGTGTCGGTGCCGAACGGGTGCGCCCAGCTCGGCGGCTGACTCGGCACGAAGTTGTTGTCGAAGATCGGGTTGTACGGGGCAGACGAGGCCGGGAAAGAGCGCGCAGAAGATCCAGAACGCGATCACGATCGCACCGCCGACGACGAGCGGCGAGCGGAGCAGGCAGTACGCAGGCGCTCGGCGCGCGCCGCTCGTGCTTCGGTTCGCGCCGAGCGGAGGCGGCTCGGAGGCGAGCGTGCTCACTCGGCGGCGTCCGAGGCGGATGCGTGGGTTGAGCGTCGCGTAGAGGAGGTCGGCGAGGAACGTGAACGACGAGGTAGACCGTTCCGATCAGGAGGATCCCTGCGGTCAGCAGCGGGAGATCGTTGAACCTCGCCGCGTCAGGACGAGCAGGCCGACGCCCTGGTAGTTGAAGAGGAACTCCACCGCCACGAGCCCGCCGAAGAGGTAGCCGATCTGGACGGCGACGACGGCGATCGTCGGCGGTAAGCGCGTTCCGCAGCACGTGCTTGCGCATGACCACCGCGGACGGGAGCCCCTTGAGGTATGCCGTGCGCGTGTAGTCGGAGTCCAGCGCGTCGATCACGCCGGCCCGCGTGATGCGGGCGATGTACCCGAAGCAGGACGACGCTCGAGCGTCATGGCGGGCAGCAGCAGGTACTTGATCTGCGTCAACGCGCCCGCGCCGTCCGGCCACTGCGCGGTGACCGGGAGCCAGCCGAGCCAGATGCCGAAGACGAGGATGAGGACGATGCCCGAGACGTAGTCCGGCATCGCGGCCAGCGAGATCCCGGCGACCGGTGATCGACTTGTCGGTCGGCTTGCCGTAGCGGAGCGCGGCGATCACGCCGCCGAGGATCGAGAGCGGGATGCAGATGACGAACGCCAGGACGCGCGAGCTTCGCCGAGTTGACGATCGCAGGGCCGAGCAGATCCCAGGCCGGGACCTGTCGCTGCAGCGACATCCCGAGATCGCCCTGGACGCAGCCCCCCGCCCAGTCGAGGTACTGCGTCAGGAGGGGCCGGTTCGACGCCGAGCTGCTCGTTGAGCGCGTCGACCGACTCCTGCGTCGCGAACGGCGCCGAGCACCGACCGGCCGACGTTGCCCGGGCAGGATGTTCGACACCGCGAAGACGACCACGCTGAGCAGAAACAGCGTGATCAGCGCGAGCCCAAGGCGCTTGAAGACGAAGCGGATCACCGGCGTCCGTTCCACGGCGACGGGCGGTGGAGAGGCTCCACCGCCCGTCGGTCCTACCGTTCAGGCGAGGCTCGTCCTTCGCAGCCCCGTCCCCATCTGCGAGATCCCCTCGGGGACGTAGCCCTTGACCTTCGGGGTGCTCGCCGTCACGTAGTTGATGAAGTAGTCGGTGACGACGGGCGTGTCCCGCAGGAGCAGACCGCGCCATCCGCTTCGTTCGCCTTGCGCTGGCGTCGGCACGTCGACGGCGCGCCGAGGAAGGATCCTCGCGACCGAGTCGAACTCGAGGTTCTTGTAGTGCGAGGCGTTCCAGTCGCCCGTCGACATGTAGCAGCGCGTGACGTAGAGGTTCGGGACGCCGCGCCACCCGTACTCGGTCAGCGTCGCCGGACGCCACAGCCACGGCGTCGTCGTCGCGTAGTCCGCCCCCGGCGGCTCGGAGCCGTAGTACGCGCCCGCCGTCCATGACCTCGAGACCTACGGTGATCCCGGCTTCGTCGCGCGTACGCCTGGATCGACGCCGCGTGGTCGGGGTGGTCGAGGAAGTTCCACGTCGTCAGCGTGAACTTGAGGTCCTCGGCTCCCGCCGCTGAGAGCAGCGCCTTCGCGAGCTGGAGGTTCTGCGTCCGCTGCTTGGTCGACGGATCGGTCGAGGCGAACTGCTTCCAGAACGGGATTGTCGTTCCCGACCTGAGGCCTGACCGAGCATCACCCTCGCGATCTGCTGCGGGCGGTTGAGCGTCAGTGCGACTGCCCGCCGAACCCGCGGGTCCTTGAACGCAGGGAGGTCGGTTCGCATGCAGAACTGGCGGTGCGCGGAGACCGGCTGCGAGTAGTAGGTGTACTTCGAGTTGTTCTTGAACACCTGCGCCTCCTGCGGCGAAGCTGCATGCGCGAGGTCGATCTGCCCGCCACGAAGCGCGAGCACGAGCGGTGCCGAGCCCGTGAAGAACGTCACCTTCACCCCGTCGAGCGCGGGTCGACCGCCCCAGTAGCGCGTTGTTGCCGGACGAGGTCGGCGCCCTGCTTGTGCGTGTAGCTCTTGAGCCTGTAGCGCGCCCGTGCCGATCATGCCGCTCTGACCCACGTACCGGGCTTCGCCGCGATCGCCGCCGGCTGGATGATCGCCTGGTAGGTCGTCTGGCTCAGGAGATACGGGAAGGCGTGCTGAGCGGATGACTTGAGCCGGAAGCGCACGGCGTACCGGCCGACGGCCGAGACCCCGGCCGGCGTCGAAGAAGCGGGCCGTAGCCCGCGTTCGAGCCCTTTCCGGCGTACTGCTTCATCGAGGCGACGACGTCCGCCGACGTCATCTCCTTGCCGTTGTGGAACCGAACGCCCCTCCGGAGCTGGAACGTCCAGACCGTCGCGTCCTTGTTCGGCTTCCAGCTCGTCGCCAGCATCGGACGCACCTGTGCCTTGGGGTTCGTGAAGGTCAGGTACTCGCCCGGAATGCCGGCGAGGGCGAGCGCGCCGCCGTCGTTCAGGAGGTAGGGCTCGAGCGGGCTTGCAGGAGCAGTGATTCCGGCACGGAGCGTGCCACCGGCCTTGGCGACGAATGGCGCGGCCTGTCGCGAGGCTCCGCCTCGCCGACGCAGCCGAGAGCAGCAGGCCGATCGTCCCTGCTCCGAGTCCGAACATCGTGGCTCGCTGCGAGGAACTCCTGCGCGGTCGACCTCGCCGCCGACGAGCTCGTCGATGAGGTTGTTCTCGGGGATCGGCCCGCCTCGTCTGGCGGTACTCCTCGATCAGCCTGCGTGTCTCTCGGTCCATCCGATCCTCCTATTCGAGCCTGCCTCGCGTGCGCTGGGATCCCGCCGGGCGGGCGTCGACACCCTCGCACGATGCGGAGGAGGCGCCGAGTTCGCGTCCTTCTCGTGGAGTCGTGTTCCGCCCTGATGGGCTGGTTTATCGCACGTTGCCGGAGGGCTCGTCAAGCATCGTTCTGCATATGGATCGCGGTTCCGGGTCGTTGTAGGCTGCGACGGTGGCGCGCAGCAGCCCGAGCGAGACGTCGACAGGCGAGCGAGCGGGCGGGAACGGGAAGCCGGTCACGTCGGCAGGGGTGCAGGGAACGCTCGCCGTCCTCGACCTCCTCGCCGCCGGCAGCCACTCTCACTCTCCGAGATCTCCCGCGAGCTCGGGATCGCGAAAACGCCTCCACCGGATCTGCAACGTGCTCGTGGAGCGCGGCTGGGCGGTGTCGCGATCCGAGAGGGCCGCTTCGACCTCGGCATCCGCGCGCTTCGGCTCGGCTCGTCGTCGGCCGAGCTTCCCGTGGTGACGGCGTTCCGGACCGATCGCGGTCGAGTTCCTCACCCGGCACGACGAGACGATCGCGCTCGCGGTCCTCGATGGGGTCGAGTCGCTGTTCATCGCGATCGAGGACACCTCGCAGCCGGTCCGCCTCGTGACGCACGTCGGCTCCAAGACGCCGGCGTTCGCTTCCGCAAGTGGCCGGGTCGTCCTCGCCTCGCACTCTCCGCCCGCGGTCGCGGCGATGTACGGAGGAAGCTGCTCGTCACTCCGACCGGCCGGCGACTCAACGGCGTCGCCGAGCTCCAGTCGATCCTCGTCGAGGTTCGGAAGCGCGGGTACGCGGAGAACATCGAGGAGACGGCCGACCGGTCTCTACGCCGCCTCGGTCCCGCGGTCGCGAACGGCGAGCAGGTGACGCTCGCTGCGCTGACGACGCTCGTGCCGATGTCCGCGTGACTCCGGAGCGGCGCGAGGTGATCGTCGCGGACCTGCTCACCCTCGGAGCGCAGCTCTCGGAGGCTCGTGGACTGGTTGCCCTCGTTCTCGTCCAGGCGACCCTGAGCGCGAGGCGCATCCAGGCGTGAAGGTCGCCGAACTCCGCACCTTCGTCGTGGGTAACCCCGCGCCCTCCTTCGGCGGCCGCTACTTCGTGTTCCTCACGCTGACGACCGACGACGGGATCAAGGGAGTGGGCGAGGTCTATGCCGCGACGTTCCATCCACGAGCGCTCGAGGCGATGATCGCCGACGTCTTCGCTCGCCACGTCGCGAGGCGCCGACCCGTTCGCGATCGAGGCGCTGACGAGACGGATCTCGTGCGCGGCTACTCGGGTCGCCCCGACTCTCTCCCTCATGGGCGTCATGAGCGGGATCGAGATGGCGTGCTGGGACATCGTCGGTAAGGCGGTGGGCCGGCCCGTGTTCGACCTCCTCGGCGGTCGCGTGCACGACCAGCTCCGTTCGTACACCTATCTCTATACGGAGCCGACGACCCGGTGGACGTCGTACACGGATCCTGGACCTCGCGGCCGAGCGCGCGGCGGCCTACGCCGCGCAGGGCTTCACGGCGCTGAAGTTCGATCCGGTCGGCCCGTACTCGGCATTCGACCCGCGTCAGCCGAGCCTCGAGGCGCTCGCGCGCACGGAGGCGCTACGTCAGGCGTGTCCGAGAGGCCGTGGGCGATCCGCTGCGACCTGCTCCTCGGCACGCACGGACAGCTCACTCCGGCAGGTGCTGATACGGCTGGCGCGCCGCCTCGAGCGCTTCGATCCGCTGTGGTTCGAAGGCCGGTGCCGCCGGACAGCCCCGAGGAGATGGCGTGGTCGCGCGCGCGACGTCGATACCCGATCGCGACCGGCGAGCGCCTGACGACCAAGCACGAGTTCGCCCGCGTCCTGCGGACGAAGGCTGCCGCGATTCTCGCAGCCGAACCTCCGGCCGCGTCGGCGGGCTGCTCGAGGCGAAGAAGATCGCCGGGATGGCCGAGGCGCACTACGCGCAGATCGCACCACATCTGTACTGCGGTCCCGATCGTCGGCGCCGCGCAACATCCAGCTCGCGACGTGCAGCCCGAACTTCCTCGTCCTCGAGGGGATCCGGCGCTGGGACGGGTTCCACGCGCGAGCTGCTGACGCCAGCCGATCCGCTGGGACGACGGCTTCGTGATCCCGCCGACCGTGCCGGGCCTGGGGTTGAGGCTCGACGAGGAGGTCGCGCTCCGCCACCCGTACGAGGGCGACGAGCTGCATCTGACGCCCGCGGACTACCCGGTCGGCTGATGCGTGTCGCCTTCGTCGGCGTCGGTCGCCTCGGCGGTCACCTCGCGGCGAGCCTCCTCCGTGCCGGCTTCGACGCTCTCTGTGCACGACCTCGACCGGTCCGCGGCACGACGCCTCCGAGGACGCGGGTGCGGACTGGGCGGATTCGCCGGCGGCGGCAGCCCGCGGGGCAGACGCGGTGGTCACGTGCCTGCCCTCGCCCCACGCGGTGGCGGCAGTCGTCGCAGGGTGCGAGCGGTGTGCTCACGTCGCTCGGTCCACGGCGCGACGTGGATCGACACGAGCACCAACGATCGGCGCGAGCTTCTCCGGCTCGCCGAGATCGCTGGCCGGGAAGGGCATCGCGACGCTCGAAGCGCCGGTGACCGGTGGCGCGCACCGCGCGGCGACGGGCGACATCACGGTCATCGTCGGGCGGAGACGAGGCGCGTCGTCGACGCACACATGGCGCCTGCTCTCCGGCGATGGGAGACCAGGTCTTCCACGTTGGAGCCGCTCGGCCTCGCCTCGGACCTCGAAGGTGCATCACGAACATGCTCGCGTTCGTCCACCTCGATCGCGTGTGGCGATGCGCTCATGCTCGCGAAGCGGGCGGGACTCGATCTCGGGCTGGCGTTCGCCGTGATCGCGGCCGAGCTCGGGCACGAGCTTCGTCCACGAGACCGAAGGGCAGCTCGTGCTCGAACGGGAGCTACGACATCGGGTTCACGATCGACCTCGCGCTGAGGGACCTCGCGCTCGTGCTCGCCCTCGGCGAGGACACCGGCGTCCCGCTCGACCTGGCCCGGCAGGTACGCGACAGGTTTGACGAGGCGGCCATTCGCTACGGCGGAACGGCATGGTCACCGATGGTCGTGAAGCTCCTCGAGGACGAGGTCGGCGCCGACCTCCGCGCCGCAGGCTTTCAGCGACCCTCGAGCCCGAGGCCTGAACGTCGTCGAGGCGGCGCCGAGGAGCTCGTCGGCGTACGTCATACCGACACGACGCATCGCGCGGCCCCGGCTCAGTAGTGGCCCATGCGCCACAGCGCCGGCGAAGTAGAGGTGGATCGACGTCGCGGGCGGAGCGTCCGCGCCTGGATGCCGGACCGCCGGGATGTCCGCCGCATCGAAGTCCGAAGCGGCCGCCTGCATCCGTGCTCGGTCGTCCGCTCGCGCACCCAGCCGTCCTCCTCGATGCGGAACCAGTCCTCGAACAGCGATCCCCTCGCACACGCAGACCGCGCCCGACGAGCGGTCGTGGTCGTGGTAGCCCGTGCTCTGGCCGTCGACCCAGCAGATGAGCCAGACGTCGAGGTTCGGATCGCGGTAGAGCTGCTGATAGAAGCGCGCGTCGTCGTCGTGGCGGACGTACGGTCGCCAGAGATGCTCGGTCGCGACGAGCTCGGAGGCGAGGTCCAGACATCGCGGGGCGGTCGAGATCGGTGTCCGCCGGAACCCGCTCGCGCAGCCGAGGTCGCGAGATCGCTCACGTCAGCAGGCGGGTCGGTGTGTCGGACTGGAGTACGTGCGTCACAGCATCGCCGAAACCGCGGACGGCATCCAGTGTCGAACTCGAATCCGACGACCGGCGTGTCGCTGCCGTACGCGAGCTGTCCGACGCCGAACGTCTGGATGCGAGAGCTCGATCGCCCGCCGCTCCGTGCGTCGAGACGTCGAAGAACGTGTTCGGATCGAGCGCAGAGCGGACGTCGACGCCTCGGCGCGCGAGACGCTCGAGCTGGAACGGACCCGCCGCCGGCGAGCATCGCGAACAGCACGCGGAGTGTCGGCCAACGCTCTCGCCCGAACGCCAGCCAGGCGAGGTACGCCTCCTGCATCCGCGCCGGGTAGCCACGGTGACCCAGTCCCACCACGCCGGACGAGCGTGACCACCGGAGGCGCGCGACCGCATCGGGGTGCACGAAGACGGGCGTGCCGGCTGCCTCCGGCGGCGTCCAGCACGGCGGAGGCTCCGTCGAGGTCGGCGAACGCCGACGCGCCGAGCGAGACGCCGACGAACCCGGCGCGCACGCTGCGCGGCGAGAACGCGAGGAAGCGTTCGTCGCTGGATACGACCTCCTGGATGCCGGCCACCCAGGTCTCCTCGAGCGCGTGCCGATCGTCGTCCGACAGCGACTCGAGCCCGAGGCTGGTCTGGAGCGACAGCACGGCGACGCCGATCCCGTCGCGGTCGAGGGCGCGGATCCGAGCCACGACCCGTGATCTCCGAGGTCGATCGGGAAGCGGCCGTCCTGGTCGTGAGGCTCGCCGCCGTCGAGGCAACGGCGGCATCGTCCGCTCTCGCAGGGCGGCGACGAACGGCTCGGGCCAAGATGCTGGTGGACGTCGTACGTCGTCATGCGGGCGCGGGCAGCGTTCGAATATCGGTGGCGAGCTGTTCGAGCGGCAGCGGCATCTGCTCGTGCGACTCGAGCCGGGGGAGCGCGCTCGCGGACGAAGCCGTGCGCGAGCGGCGGCCCCGGTTCCGAGGCGGCGGGACCGCGCGGAGGTCGACCGCCTGCGCGGCGACCGTCAGCTCGACGGCCGTGGCCGCGAGCACCGAGGTCGAGCATCTCCACGACCCGCCGCGCGCCGAGCGACGACAGGCGCCGTGCGGTCCTCGACCCCCGACTCCTGCATCGTCGACGCGAGACTGAACGACACGGGCTGCGCCAGGAGCGCGCCTCCGCCGCGATCGCCTGCGCCGCGACGCCGAGCTCGGAGAGGCCGTCCTGCCACGAGCCCTCGCTCGCGACGAGCTCCTTCGCTCAGCCCGCTGAAGCGCGGGCTCAGGAGCTTGAGCTGTCCGCTCGACCGCCGCCGTGAGCACGGGAGCGAGTGCGATGCGGAGGAGGTCGAGCGCCGCCGCGAGCGGCTGCGAGTCGAAGTTCCCGACCGAGACGAGCCGTTGCTCGTCGAGCACCACGAGCGGGTTGCCTGGTGCGCGTTCAGCTCGATCGCGAGCTGCTCCTCGACGAAGCGGAGCGAGTCACGCGTCGCGCCGTGTACCTGCGGCACGCACGCGGAACGTGAGCGGATCCTGGAGGAAGCGCGCGGCATCGGGACTCCCACAGGCTGCTGCCCTCGAGCAGCTCGTGCATCCCGTGTCAGCGTCTCGCCGATCCCGGGATACGGACGCGCAGCCCCGACTGTCGCGGTGCAGCGCCCCGACGTTCCCCCGGAGCGCCTCGAAGTCGAGTGCCGCGGCGGCGTCGATCCAGTCGAGGAGCGAGCGCGCGTCGGCGACGCGCGAGGGCGGCCTGTCCGGTCGAGAAGGCGTTGCCTGACGAGGAGCGCGACCGCCTCGCCCGCCTCGAGCTCGAGCTCCTCAACGCGCCGTGGGCGAGGTCGGCGTTCTGCGCGAGATCGGCCTGCCCGACCGTGCCGAGCGACCGCACGACGAGCGCGCCCACCTTCGTTGAGTGTCTCGATCAGCGCCTCGGCGATCTCGGGCCGCGCACCCTGGTGCCCGGACGCGACGCCGTTCGCGAGTCGCAGGAGCGACGCCCGTACGACATCCGTCGGGAGCAGGCGAGCCGAGCCCGACGAGATGGCCGAAGATCGCCGAGCGGTTGAACGCCCGCGCCTCCCCGGTGTCCACGGTCGCGTCGCGGCGCATTCCGACGCCGGTCGTGACCGCCATACGTGCGTGTCCCGTCCTGCGCGACGCGCTCCACGACGGCGCGGCGCTCCGCATGCGAGACAGGGCCTCCTCGGCCAGAGCGACGGTCTCTCCCGCGCGTGCCACCCGCACGACCTCGTCGAGCGTGAGGCGTTGTCCGCTGAAGCTCGACGGTCATGCGCGGACTCTAGGGATCCGACGCGCCTCCGCTCGGTGTGCCGTCCTCAGTCGTGCCCGGAGCGGCACGCTTCGCACGCGCCGCGCAGCACGACGTCGTGCGCGGCGACGACGTACGCCGCGGCCGTCCGCGACGCTGCTCGATCGCCGACTCGAGCGACGGGTCCTCGAACGGCTCGACCTTGCCGCAGTCGTCGCAGACGAGATGGTGGTGATGGTCGCCGCCGGCATGTGCCGGCTCGAACCGCGCGACGCCGTCGCCGAGGTCCACCCGCTGGACGAGCCCGAGCTCGTCCAGGCCGTCGAGCGCCCGGTAGACGCTCGCGATCCCGACCCGCGCGCCGCGTGCGCGGACGCGGTCGTGGAGCTCCTGTGCCGAGAGGCAGCAGTCCTGCTCGCCGAGGAGCTCGACGACGAGCCTCCGCGCACCGCCACTGCGTCCGCTCGCTCGCTCGGAGCCGGGAGAGCGCCAGGTCGCTCCAGGTCATCGTTGATAATGATACCCGTTCTCAAGGACGTGCTACGGTCTCGCGCGGTGAGCGGCCTGCTCTTGCCCTGCTCGCGTCGCTCGTGCTGTGCCGGCTGCGGATCCGACGACGCTCGGACGGTCGGTCGAGCCGCGGTCGTGTGCCGCGTTCTACCCGCTCGCCTGCGGCGGCGGAGCAGATCGGCGGGCGGCTCGCACTCAGGTCGTCAACCTGACGCCGCCCGGTGCCGAGCCGCACGACCTCGAGCTCATCGCCGAGCGACGTCGAGACGATCCGCGAACGCCGACCTCGTCGCTCTACCTCGGCGACGGCTTCCAGCCGGCGCTCGAGCGATGCGGTCGAGCATCGCGACGGCCGCTCGCTCGACTCTGTGCGGTCGGCAGCGCTGCCAGCGGCGAGCGAGCCGACCCGCACGTCTGGCTCGATCCACGCCGCTTCGCGCGAGATGCCGTCGCGCTGATCGGCGCCGAGCTGATCGGCAGCTGCCGGCTCGGCCGTACGGCGAGCTTGCGTCAGCTGAAGCTCGACCGGAGTACCGCCAGCGGCCTCGCCACACTGCGAGCGCCGCGATCATCGTGACCAGCCACGCCGCGTTCGGCTACCTCGCGGGTCGGTACGGGCTCGAGCAGCGAGCTCTCGCTCACGGGCCGCTCGCCCGAGTCGGAGCCGGGCCCGCGCGAGCTCGAGGCGCTGATCGACGAGGTTCGTGACGTACGGGCGCGACCGACAGTCTTCTTCGAGACGCTCGTCTCGCGCCGAGCTCGCCGACACGGTCGCGCGCGAGGCCGGGCGTCGACGGCGCGATCCTCGATCCGATCGAGGGTCTGACGCAGGACGAGCATCGCGCGCGGGCGAGGACTACCTCTCCGTGATGCGCGCGAACCTCGCGACGCTGCGGAAGGCGCTCGGATGTCGCTAGCGGTTCGAGCTCAGCGGCGTCGCGTTCGGGTACCGGCCCGGGCAGCGCGTGCTCGAGGACGTCGAGCTCGAGCTCGGCGAGGGCGAGTTCGTCGCGGTCGCCCGGCCCGAACGGCGGCGGCAAGACCACGCTCGTGCGAATCATGCTCGGGCTCGAGCGACCCGGCCGAAGGGACGGCGCTCCTCTTCGGCGAGCCGGCCCATCGCTTCTCCGGTCGTCGCTCCTCGGCTACCTCGCGCAGCGGTCGGAGGCGGGCGGCGACGCGCCGGCGACCGTGCGGGAGGTCGTCTCGGCGGGACGGCTCGCGACCGGCGGGCTGGTCGGGCCGGCTCCGACGCGACGATCGCGAGCTCGTCGCGCGAGAGCCATCGGCCAGGTCGGGCTGACGCACGTCGGCGGACGCGCCGCTCCGGACGCTCTCCGGCGGAATGCAGCAGCGCGCGCTTCATCGCGAAGGCGCTCGCCGCGCGAGCCGTCGCTGCTCGTCCTCGACGAGCCGACGACCGGTGTCGACGTCGAGTCGCAGGAGTCGCTCGCCGTGCTGCTCGCCGAGCTCCACGGCGAGCTCGGCGTGACGATCGTCTACGTCTCGCACGAGTTCGGCGCCGGTCGAGCGCGTACGTCGAGCGCCTCGTGCTCGTCGCGGCGGACGATCGTCTTCGACGGCCCGCCGCACGAGCCTTCCCGGCATCTGGCACGACCCGTCGCACGTCCATGCTCGACGCGTCGAGTTCATGCGGCTCGCGCTCGGCGGCGGGCGTCGATCGTCGGCGTGCTCGCGCCGGCGGTCGGGTTCTTCCTCGTCCAGCGGCGGCAGTCGCCTCGTCGGCGACGGCATCGGCCACGTCGCCTTCGCCGGCGTCGCCGCCGGCTATCCTGCTCGGGCGTCTCGCCCGTGCTCACCGCGCTCGTCGCCGCGGTGCGTCGGCGGGATCGCGATCGAGCTGCTGCGCTCGCGCGGCGGCACGGCCGGCGACCAGGCGCTCGCGCTCGTCTTCTACACGGGCATCGCGCTCGGCGTCGTCCTCGTCTCGCGCGCCGGAGCGCTCGAACGTCAACCTCTTCCAGTTCCTCTTCGGCTCGATCCTCACGGTCACACGCGGCGACTCTCGCGCTCGATCGCGGCGCTCGGCGCGCGTCGGCGCTCGACGACCATCGCGCTGCTCTATCGCGGCGCTCGCCGCGCGTGATCATCGACGAGGAGGGCGCGCCGCGTCGCGGGCGTCCCGATCGGCTCGCTCAACGTCGCGCTCGCGGCGCTCGCCGCGGTGACGGTCGCGCTCTCGATGCGCGTCGTCGGGATCCTGCTCGTCGCGGCGCTGATGGTGCTGCCCGTGAGCGCCGCCGGCCGCATCGCGTGGAGCATGCGCTCGACGCTCGTCCTCTCGATGGCGATCGGGCTCGTCTGCGCGCTCGCCGGGCTGACGATCTCGTACTACGCCGACCTTCCGCCGGGCGGCGACGATCGTCCTCGTGGCGGCGGGCGTGTACCTGCGTTGCGCTCTCGCGCGAGCGCCGTCCGCGGCCAGTAGGAGCTACGCGGCGACGAGCGCCGCGCCGACTCCTGCCTCGTGACAGCCGCGGCAGCGCGCCTCGTACTGCTCGGCGCGCTCCGACGACGACCGTCTCGCCCGAGTAGGGAGCCGGCTGCCCGTCGACGAGTCGCTGCGTCGTCGTCGCCGGACCGCCGCAGCGGTGGCAGACGGCCTGCAGCTTGTCGACGAACTCGGCGTGCGAGAGGAGCTCGGGCATCGGCCCGAACGGAAGCCGCCGGAAGTCCTGGTCGAGCCCGGCGACGACCACGCGGGCGCCGCCGCTCGGCGAGCCCGAGCGCGCACGCCGACGATGCCCTCGCCGAAGAACTGCGCCTCGTCGATGCCGACGACGTCGAAGCCTGCGCGCGCTCGGCGAGCTCGGCGACGGACGCGACCGGAACCGCGCGCATGCGCGCGCCCGGCGTGGCTGACCACGTCGGCGGCGTCGTAGCGGTCGTCGATCTGCGGCTTGAAGATGACGACGCGCTGCCCGCGATCTCCGCGCGGCGGAGGCGGCGGATCATCTCCTCGCTCTTGCCGCTGAACATCGGGCCGCAGATGACCTCGAGCCAGCCGCCTCGCTGCGGTGGGATCCTGATCACGGCGGCGATCCTAGTGAGGCGATCGGCCGGAGCGTCGAGGTCGCCAGAGGAGCGCCCGAAGCCCTGCTACACTCTCGCCCGCGCGGCGGCGTAGCTCAGTTGGTTAGAGCAGCGGAATCATAATCCGCGTGTCGCAGGTTCGAGTCCTGCCGCCGCTACTCGAACACCTCTTTTCCGTCCCACCCGAACCGAGAGAAAATGGCAACCGGAGTCACGAGTCGCGATCACGCTCGCCTGCACCGAGTGCAAGCGGCGCAACTACCAGTCGCAGAAGTCGAAGCGCAACTCCCCGACCGGGTGGAGTTCAAGAAGTACTGCCGCTGGTGCGGCTGCCACACCGATGCACCGGGAGACGCGGTAGATGGCGCGCGAGACCCGCAGACAGCGCCGGGCTGCGCGAGCAGCGGCCGGTGACGGCGCCCAGACGGGCGCGCGGTCGCGCGCAGCACAGGTCCGGCCCGCGCAGACGCCGGTCAAGCAGCAGACGGGCCGCAAGTCCGAGAAGCAGCGCGGCCAGTTCATCCGCGAGTCGTACGCCGAGCTCCAGCAAGGTCGACTGGCCGACCGCAACCAGACGTTCCAGGGCGTCGTCGTCGTGATCATCGCGTGCGTGATCGTCGGGGCGTACCTCTGGGGCCTCGACCAGATCATCCGTCCCGTCGTCGACCGCGTTCTCCTCTAAGGGGCCTGCCGATGTTCCTCTGGTACGTGATCAACACCTACTCCGGGCACGAGAACAAGGTGAAGACCAATCTCGAGCACCGGATCGTGTCGATGAACCAGCAGCCGCGCGTTCCGGCGCGTCGTCGTCCCGACCGAGCAGGTGATCGAGACGAAGGACGGCCAGAAGGTGCAGACCGAGAAGCGCGTGCTTCCCGGCTACGTGCTCGTCGAACATGGACATGTCCGACGAGGCCTGGACGGTCGTGAAGAGCACGCCCGGCGTGACCGGGTTCGTCGGCGCGGGAGCGAAGCCCGTGCCGCTCTCGCAGCCCGAGGTCGACCGCATCCTCCATCACCGGCGCCGCGCGGGCGGTGCGGCCTGCGCCGAAGTCGCAGGTCGAGTTCTCGCTCGGCGAGTCGGTGAAGGTGACGTCAGGCCCGCTGTCCGACTTCGACGGCGAGATCGTCGACGTGAACGCCGACCAGCAGAAGCTGAAGGTGCTCGTCGACATCTTCGAGCGTCAGGTCCCGGTGGAGCTCGGCTTCGACCAGGTGAAGAGAGCTCGACTAGATCGGCGTCTGAGAAGGCGCAATGGCTAAGAAGTACTGACGATCATCAAGCTCCAGATTCCCGGCGGGCAGGCGAACCCGGCGCCGCCGGTCGGCCCTGCGCTCGGCCAGCACGGCGTCAACATCATGGAGTTCTGCAAGGCCTTCAACGCGCAGACACGCGCACGAGAACGGCCGCATCATCCCGGTCGAGATCACGGTCTTCGAGGACCGGTCGTTCACGTTCATCACGAAGACGCCGCCGGCCGCCGTCCTCATCAAGGAGGCGCTCGGGATCGAGTCGGGCTCGGGCGAGCCGAACCGGAACAAGGTCGGGCGGCTCACGCAGGCGCAGCTCCGCTCGATCGCCGAGGCGAAGATGCCCGACCTCAACGCGCGCGACGTCGACGAGGCGATGCAAGGTCATCGCGGGCACCGCACGGTCGATGGGCGTGGAGACGGACCTGTGAGCGCTCACGGCAAGCGCTATCGCTCGTCCCGCGAGGTCGATCGACCGCGAGCAGGCCTACACGCCGCTCGCCGCGGTTCGGCTCCTCAAGGACATGGCGCCGGCCGCGAAGTTCGACGAGACCGTCGAGGTGCACTTCCGCCTCGGCCTGAACGTCCGGCACGCCGACGAGCAGCTGCGCGGCACGATCATGCTCCCGCACGGGATCGGCAAGGACGTGCAGCGGTCGCCGTCTTCGCCGAGGGCGAGAAGGCGCGCGAGGCGCGAGGACGCCGGCGCCGACGTCATCGGCTCGGCCGACTCTCGCGGACGAAGATCGAGGAAGGCTTCCTCGACTTCGACGTCGCGATCGCGACGCCTGACCAGATGAGCGTCGTCGGGCAAGCTCGGTCGCGTGCTCGGCCCGCGCGGGCTGATGCCGAACCCGAAGACCGGCACGGTGACGATGGACGTCGGCAAGGCGGTCTCGGACGCGAAGGCCGGCAAGCTCGAGTACCGCACCGACCGCGGCGCGAACGTCCACGTCCCGATCGGCAAGAAGAGCTTCGACGAGCGCGCGCTGCTCGAGAACTACGCGGCGCTCGTCGACGAGATCGTCCGCGCGAAGCCGTCGGCCGCCAAGGGCCGCTACATCCGGCAGATCACGCGTCACGACGACGATGGGCCCCGGCATCCACGTCGACTCGTCGCATCACTCGCGACATCGCCGAAGAGCTGGAGAGCAGCTACAGTCTCGGCCTAGCAACCAGCGACTCCCGCCGAAGACCGTCGGCTGCACCGGCGTGATTCGACATCGGGGCAGTAGGTCCGACCGAGGCAGGTTCCGTCAGCGCGTTTCGCGTCCGACCGAGCCCGCCGTGCGCGGGTTTCGTCTTTCAGGAGGAAACGACGTGCTGAAAACGGACAAGGAACGGATCGTCGACGAGCTCGCAGCCGATCTCGGCTCGGCGGAGACGCTCATCGTCGCCGACTACCGCGGCCTCGACGAACAAGCAGCTCGAGGCGCTGCGGCGATCAGCTGCTGCCGCACGGCGCGCGCTTTCGGATCGTCAAGAACACGCTGACGCCGACGCGCTGCTGAGCAGGCGGGAGCCGACGCGCTGCTCGTGATGCTCGAGGGCCCGACCGCGATCGCGTTCATCGAGTCGTCGGGCGATCCGGCTGCCGTTGCGAAGGCGCTCGCCGCCACCGCGAAGGAGACGAACGTGCTCACGCTCCGCGGCGGCATCCTCGAGGGGAAGGCGCTCTCGGGAGAAGAGGTCGACACGGCTCGCGACGCTCCCGCCGCTCGACGTCCTGCGCGGTCAGCTCGTCGGTGCGATCGTCGCGCCGCTCACGCAGCTGCTCGGGCTCGTCTCCGCGCCGCTCCGCGATCTGCACGGGCTCATCGACGCCCGGATCGCAGCAGCTCGAGGAGCAGGGCCAGGTCGTCGAGCCTGTCGGCGGAAGCGGCGGTCGAGACCGAGGAGCCGGCTACCGAGGAGGCGCAGTGCAAGCCGCCGCCTGCGGCGGACGGAGCCTGTCGGCGGCCGAGCCTGCCGAGGCGAAGCGCACCGGAAGACTCGGCGTCAGCCGAGGCTTCCGCCTCAGAGACCGAAGTCACCGAAGAGACCGACGAGACGCCGAAGACCAGCTGAGAAGAGAGGAGTAGGCAATGGCCACCGATGTGAAGAAGCGTGCTCGACTCGCTCGGCAAGATGACCGTGCTCGAGCTCGTCGAGCTCAAGAACGCGATCGAGGAGGAGTGGGGCGTCACCGCCGCCGCTCCGGTCGCAGTCGCGGCGGCGCCCGCCGCGGGCGGCGGCGACGGCGCGGCGCGGAGGAGGAGAAGGACTCCTTCGACGTCGATCCTGACGGGCGCCGGCGACAAGAAGATCCAGGTGATCAAGGTCGTCCGCGCGGTCACCGGCCTCGGCCTCAAGGAGGCGAAGTGACCTCGTCGACGGCGCTCCCGGCGCGGTCAAGGAGGGCGCCGCCAAGGACGAGGCCGAGTCGATCAAGGCGCAGCTGGAAGAGGCAGGCGCCGGCGGTCGAGCTCGAAGTAGTCGCATGAGTGCGGGATCCGCGGGCGCGGATCCCCGCTCGTGCGAGACGCCTGAAGCGGCGTTCGCGGCCGCCGTCGCGCTCGACTCAGCCGGCCGCCGGTCGTCCCTGCCCGTCAGCTATTCTTCTGCAACGCACCTCCACCGCCAGCGAAAGCGGTTGCGGAGGGGTGCACCTCGTGCGCTATCCTCCGTGGTTCCGCCGAGGCCGTTCGTCCAACCCTGCCCGTTCACGTTCGACCTGCACAACCTCTGCCCGTTCACACCCTGCACGCAGTTAAGGGAGGCTTTCACACTTGAGCAGCGTTGCTGTCGCGCCGCGCGCGCGCAAAAGCTTTTCGCGCCTGAAGCATGTCCTCGACCTCCCCAACCTGATCGACATCCAGAAGGCGTCGTTCGACTGGTTCCTGAACGAGGGCCTGCGCGAGACGATCGACGACATCTCGCCGATCGAGGACTACACGGGCACGCTCGCCGTCGAGTTCGGCGAGTACGAGTTCGGCGAGCCGCAGTTCACGATCCAGGAGTGCCGCGAGAACGGACCTGACCTACCAGGCCCCGCTCTCGATGACCGGTCCGCTTCGTCAACAAGGAGACCGGCGAGATCCGCGAGCAGCCGGTCTTCATGGGCGACTTCCCGATGATGACCGCAGTGGGGCACGTTCATCATCAACGGCACCGAGCGCGTGATCGTCACGCAGCTCGTCCGCAGCCCGGGCGCCTACCTGATGGAGCCGAAGGACGCCGACGAAGCAGGTCTTCACGGCGAACCTGATGCCGTCGCGCGGCTCGTGGCTCGAGCTCGAGATCGACAAGAAGGGCATCGTCTACGCCCGCATCGACCGGAAGCGCAAGCTGCCGATCACGACGCTCCTGCGCGCGCTGCCGGCGCGAGGACCCGTCGACGGGCTTCCAGCTCGACACGAGCACGAACGAGAAGATCCTCGAGCTCTTCGACAACTCGCGTCTACATCGCGAACACGCTCGAGAAGGACCCGACCACGCGCGAGGAAGAGGCGCTCGATCGAGGTCTTCAAGAAGCAGCGGCCGGGCGAGCCGCCGACGCTCGACAACGCGCGCAACCTCCTGCGCGCGCTCTTCTTCGATCCCGAAGCGCTACGACCTGACGAAGGTCGGCCGCTACAAGCTGAACCAGCGGCTCGGCGTCCAGGTGCCCGAGGACGTCCGCGTCCTCACGACCGAGGACATCGTCGCGCTCGTCCGCAAGCTCGTCGACGCTGCCGGCGACAGCTCGGCGTGCCCGAGGACGCGAAGGACTACGCCGCCGAGGCGGTCGCAGCTCTCGCGCGACCCGATCCGCGGCGAGCTCGACGAGTACGAGCACTTCGGCAACCGGCGCCTGCGCACGGTCGGCGAGCTGATCCAGGAGGCGTTCCGCGTCGGCCTCTACCGCATGGAGCGCGTCGTCCGCGAGCGGATGACGACGGAGGACGTCGACACGATCACGCCGCAGACGATCATCAACATCCGGCCGGTGGTGGCGGCGCTGAAGGAGTTCTTCGGCTCCTCGCAGCTCTCGCAGTTCATGGACCAGACGAACTCGCTCGCCGGGCTCACGCACCGGCGGCGGCTCTCGGCGCTCGGCGCCGGCGGCCTCACGCGCGAGCGCGCGCCGATCGAGGTGCGCGACGTCCACCCGACGCACTACGGGCGCATGTGCCCGATCGAGACGCCGGAAGGCCCGAACATCGGCCTGATCGGCTCGCTCGCGTCGATCGCGACGGTCTCCGAGTTCGGCTTCATCCAGACGCCGTACCGGCGTGGTCAAGAGCGGCAAGGTGACCGACGAGATCATCTACCTCGACGCCGCCGAGGAGGCGCAGTTCACGATCGCGCAGGCCTCCGAGCCGGTCGATCGACGAAGACCGGCAAGTTCCTCGAACGAGCAGGTGCTCTGCCGCTCGCGCGAGGGCGAGGCGGTCACGGCGCCGCCGAAGGACGTCGAGTACATGGACGTCGCGCCGGCGCAGATCGTCTCGGTCGCGACGGCGCTGATCCCGTTCCTCGAGCACAACGACGCGAACCGCGCGCTGATGGGCGCGAACATGCAGCGGCAGGCAGTGCCGCTGATGATCCCGCAGGCGCCGCTCGTCGGCACCGGCCTCGAGTACCGCGCCGCGGTCGACACCGGCGACGTCGTCCTCGCGCAGACAGCGACGGCACGGTCGTCGACGTCGACGCCGAGCGCATCGTCGTCGAGGGCGAAGGACGGCGCGACGAGTACCCGCTGACGAAGTTCATGCGCTCGAACCAGGGCACGCTGATCCACCAGAAGCCGGTCGGTCGGCCTCGGCGACAAGGTCAAGCGCGGCGCAGGTCGCTCGCGGACGGCTCGCTCGACGGACGGCGGCGAGCTCGCGCTCGGCGCGAACCTGCTCGTCGCGTTCATGCCGTTCGAGGGCTACAACTTCGAGGACGCGATCGTCATCTCGGAGCGGCTCGTCAAGGACGACGTGCTCAGCTCGATCCACATCCACGAGTACGAGATCGACGCGCGCTCGACGAAGCTCGGCGACGAGGAGATCACGCGCGACATCCCGAACCGCTCGGAGGAGTCGCTCGCGAACCTCGACGAGCGCGGCGTCGTCCGCATCGGCGCCGAGGTCGGCTCGGGCGACCTGCTCGTCGGCAAGGTGACGCCGAAGGGCGAGACCGAGCTGACGGCCGAGGAGAAGCTGATCCGCGCGATCTTCAAGGAGAAGGCGCGCGAGGTCCGCGACACGTCGCTCAAGGTCCCGCACGGCGAGGGCGGCAAGGTGATCGACGTCAAGACGTTCTCGCGCGACGCCGGCGACGACCTGCCGCCGGGCGTCAACGAGCTCGTCCGCGTCTACGTCGCGAAGAAGCGCAAGATCGCCGAGGGCGACAAGCTCGCCGGCCGCCACGGCAACAAGGGCGTCATCTCGAAGATCGTCCCCGAGGAGGACATGCCGTTCCTCGAGGACGGCCGCCCGGTCGACGTCGTGCTCAACCCGCTCGGCGTGCCGAGCCGGATGAACATCGGCCAGATCCTCGAGACGCACCTCGGCTGGGCGGCCGCGCACGGCGTCTTCCACGAGAACGGCGATCCCGTGAACGCGCGGGCGCCGATCAACGCGATCGCCCGATCGCGACGCCGGTCTTCGACGGCGCGACGCGAGGAGGACGTCGACGACGCGCTCGTCGAGTGGACGAGGCACGAACCCGGACTCGCCGATCAAGTTCGACCGTCGACGAGAAGCGGCCGCCCGGCCGAACAGCTGCTCCGGCAAGGTGCGGCTCTTCGACGGCAAGACCGGCGAGCCGTTCGAGCAGAAGGTCACGGTCGGCTACATGTACATCCTGAAGCTGCTCCACCTCGTGGACGACAAGATCCACGCGCGCTCGACCGGCCCGTACTCGCTCGTCACGCAGCAGCCGCTCGGCGGCAAGGCGCAGTTCGGCGGCCAGCGCTTCGGCGAGATGGAGGTCTGGGCGCTCGAGGCCTACGGCGCCGCCTACACGCTGCAGGAGATGCTCACGATCAAGTCCGACGACACGGTCGGGCGCGTCAAGGCCTACGAGGCGATCGTCAAGGGCGAGAACATCGCCGAGCCGTCGATCCCCGAGTCGTTCAAGGTGCTGCTGAAGGAGATGCAGTCGCTCGCGCTCGACGTCCACGTGCTCTCGGACGAGGGCCGCGAGGTCGAGGTGCGCGAGGAGGACGACGAGCTGCTCCGCGCCGCCGAGGAGCTCGGCATCGACCTCTCGCCGGCGTCGCTGCGCGCTGCCGCGCGCCAGCCGACGGCCGAGGAGGTCGAGGAGGGCGCAGGAGCGCGTCGACGAGGGCGGCGAGCTGCGCTGCTCGCGGCCGACGAGGAGCTCGGCGACGTCGAGGAGGCCGCCGGTCGAGACGGCGGATCTCGCCGACGTCGAGGTCGAAGAGCGAGGACGGCTCGCGACGCGCCGTGACAGAACGCCGACACGGAACTGAGAGAGAGGTTGAAGCTCTACATGGAAACCGGTAGACGCTGATCCCGACATCAACGAGTTCGACGCGATCCGGATCGGCCTCGCGTCGTCGCAAGCAGATCCGCGACTGGTCGTCCGGCGAGGTGACGAAGCCCGAGACGATCAACTACCGCACGCTCAAGCCCGAGCGCGACGGTCTCTTCTGCGAGCGCATCTTCGGTCCGACGAAGGACTGGGAGTGCTACTGCGGCAAGTACAAGCGCGTCCGCTACAAGGGCATCATCTGCGAGCGCTGCGGCGTCGAGGTGACGCGGCAGAAGGTGCGCCGCGAGCGCATGGGTCACATCGACCTCGCCGCGCCCGGTCTCGCACATCTGGTTCTTCAAGGGCGTCCCGAGCCGCATCGGCTACCTGCTCGACATCGCCCCGCGCGAGCTCGAGAAGGTCCTCTACTTCGCCGCCTCGATCGTCGACCTCAGGTCGACGCGAGGCAGCGGCAGAAGCGACCTCGCCGACCTCGAGGACAAGGTCGCGGGCCGAGTCGCGAGCGGATCTACGTCGACCGCGACGAGGCGCTCGCCGCGCTCGACGACCGGCTCGCAGCGCCGGCGCGACTACTTCGCCGAGCGGCAAGGAGCAGCAACTTCGACGAGGACGACGACTTCTGGGCCCGCGGGCTCGACAACTGGGCCGAGGAGTCAGCTGCTGCCGACCCTCGAGGAGGTCCGCGCAGCTCGGCAGCGGCGTCTTCGTCGCAGCTCGCGAAGTCGATCACGACCGAGGACTCGCAAGCAAGATCCGCGAGCTCGTCCGTCAGACCGCGACCCGCGAGGACCGCCGGCTCGCGCCCCGCGAGCTCGAGTCGGTCGCAGCGTCCGCCGGTCCAGATCCGCGAGCGCGCTCGCTCCGCTGCGCAGCAGAGCTCGCAAAGGCGACGGGCTCGAAGAAGGGCGCGATCACGAAGCACATCTGAAGCGCGTCCACGAGGAGCTGCTCTCAGGGGCCGAGGTCTCGCGAGGACGACGCGGCGCTCGTCGCCGACGTCGATCGCGAAGAACCTCGAGCAAGCGCGCGCGAGGCTCGGGAACGGCCTCCTCGCGTGACGTGCTCGCAGCCAGTCGATCCGACGCCGACGCCGCCGAGGTGCGCGAGCTCGCGTACGACCTCTGCCTCGCTCGACGGCACGACGCAAGGAGGACCTCGACGCCGTCGGGCAGTGGGCGCTGAAGGTGCGCGAGATGGTCGCGGACATCGAGCTCGCGCCGCGAGGACACGCGCGAGGCCGCGGTCGAGGCGGTCCGCCGCCTCGAGCAGACCTGGATGCTCTTCAAGGAGCTCGAGCCGAAGATGATCGTCGGCGACGAGCAGATCTTCCGCGAGCTCAAGGACCGCTTCGGCTCGCCGTACGGCTTCGGCATCTACTTCCGGGGCGGCATGGGCGCGGAGGCGATCCGCGACCTGCTGCGCGACCTCGACCTCGACGCAGGAGTCGCCGTCGCTCCGCGACGATCGATCAAGACGTCGAAGGGCCAGAAGCAGCAGCGCGCGATCAAGCGGCTGAAGGTCGTCGAGGCCTTCATCAAGTCGGAGAACAAGCCCGAGTGGATGATCCTCGAGGCCGTCCCGGTCATCCCGCCGGAGCTTCGCCCGATGGTGCAGCTCGACGGCGGCCGGTTCGCCACGAGCGACCTGAACGACCTCTACCGCCGCGTGATCAACCGGAACAACCGGCTCAAGCGGCTGCTCGACCTCGGCGCGCCGGAGATCATCGTCAACAACGAGAAGCGCATGCTGCAGGAGGCCGTCGACGCGCTGTTCGACAACGGCCGCCGCGGCCGCGCGGTGACCGGCCCGGGCAACCGGCCGCTGAAGTCGCTCTCCGACATGCTCAAGGGCAAGCAGGGCCGCTTCCGCCAGAACCTGCTCGGCAAGCGCGTCGACTACTCGGGCCGCTCGGTGATCGTCGCCGGGCCGAACCTGAAGCTGCACCAGTGCGGCCTGCCGAAGCTGATGGCGCTCGAGCTCTTCAAGCCGTTCATCATGAGCCGGCTCGTCGAGCGCAAGGCCGTGCAGAACATCAAGGCGGCCAAGAAGCATGGTCGAGTCGATGATCCCGGAGGTCTGGGACGTGCTCGAGGAGGTCATCGCCGAGCACCCGGTGCTGCCTGAACCGCGCGCCGACGCTCCACCGCCTCGGGCATCCAGGCGTTCGAGCCGGTGCTCGTCGAGGGCAAGGCGATCCAGGTGCACCCGCTCGTCTGCCACGGCGTTCAACGCCGACTTCGACGGCGACCAGATGGCCGTGCACCTTCCGCTCAGCGCCGAGGCGCAGGCGGAGGCGCGCATCCTGATGCTGTCGTCGAACAACATCCTCTCGCCCGCGCAGCGGACGCCCGCTCGCGACGCCGAGCCAGGACATGGTGCTCGGCGCCTACTTCCTCACGTACTGCGAGCACGACCTGCAGACGATGAGCGTCGGAGCAGGTGGCGAAGCGCCGTCGGTGTGAAGGGCCTCAAGCGGTATCGCACCGAGGAGGACGTCGAGTTCGCCGTCGACTCGCGGCGCCGTCGACTACCAGGACCCGATCGAGTACACGTGGAGCGGCGAGCTGCTCGTGACGACGCCCGGACGCGTCATCTTCAACGCCGAGGTCGAGCGTGCGCTCGACGAGGCGACCGGCGGCGACTTCGAGGTTCACCGCTTCCTCAACAAGACGCTCACGAAGCGCGGAGCTCGATGCCTTCATCGGCGACCTCGTCGAGCACTGACGGGCCGAACACGATCGCCGCGGCGCTCGACGTCGATCAAGTCGGTGACGTTCCGGTTCGCCACCGAGCGGGCATCACGATCTCGAAGAACGACATCGTCGCCGCCGGTGACAAGGAGGAGATCCTCGCCGGGTTCGAGGACGAGGTCACGAAGGTCGGCAAGGAGTACGACCGCGGCCTGATGACCGAGGAGGAGCGCGACGAGCGGATCATCGCCATCTGGACGCGCGCGACCGACCTGGTCGCGCGACCGGATGATGGACGGCCTCGAGGCCGACGAACCCGATCTGCATGATGGCCAACTCCGGCGCCCGCGGATCGTTCAACCAGATCCGCCAGCTCGCCGGCATGCGCGGCCTCATGGCCGATCCGAAGGGCGAGATCATCGACGCGGCCGATCAAGGCCAACTTCATGGAGGGCCTCATCCGTCCTCGAGTACTTCATCTCGACCCACGGCGCCCGCAAGGGTCTCGCGGACACCGCACTGCGGACCGCCGACTCCGGGCTACCTGACGCGCCGGCTCGTCGACGTCTCCCAGGACGTCATCGTCCGCGAGTACGACTGCGGAACCGAGGAGTAGCATCGACGCGCCGCTCGATGCCTCGACGACGCGCCGAACAAGAGCGTCGCCGGGCGGGTCGCGGCGGTGGACATCATCGAAGCCGATCAAGGACGGGAAGCCCGGCAAGACCGTGATCGTCGAGAAGGGCGCCGAGATCACCCTCGGGCCTGCTCCGGAAGCTCGTCGAGGAGTTCGGCGAGTACGCCGACACCGCGACCATCCCGGTCCGCTCGGTGCTGAAGTGCCGCAGCGAGTGGGCGCTGTGCCGGCTCTGCTACGGCACCTTCCTGGCAACTGGCGGCATGGCCGAGATCGGCGACGCGGTGGGCATCATCGCCGCGCAGTCGATCGGTGAGCCGGGCACGCAGCTCACGATGCGCACGTTCCACACGGGCGGCATCGCCGGCTCCGACATCACGCACGGCCTCCCGCGCGTCGTCGAGATCTTCGAGGCCCGGAACCCGAAGGGCGCAGGGACGCTCGTCGGACGTCTCGGGCAAGATCGACATCGAGGACGCCGAGCGCACGATCAAGGTGACGGTCACCCCGACCGCACTCGACGCGAGCGGCGAGCTCCCGATCCGAAGGAGTTCAGCTTCCCGCGGCGTGACGCGGCTGCTCGTCGCGCAAGGGCGAGGATGGTCGAGTCGGGCGATCCGCTCAACGAGGGCTCGCTCAACCCGGCCGATCTCCTGCTGCTCAAGTCGGCGACGTCGACCGAGCTGTACCTCGTCGAACGAGGTGCAGAAGGTCTACAAGTCGCAGGGCGTCGAGATCCACGACAAGCACATCGAGCTGATCGTCCGCCAGATGCTCAAGAAGGTCCGCGTCGAGAACGAACGGCGACACCAGCGCTCCTGCCCGGCCAGCTCGTCGACAAGGTCGTCCTCGAGCGCGAGAACGCCCGCGTCAAGAAGGAGAAGGGCGAGCTCGCGACCTTCGAGCCGATCATCCTCGGCATCACGAAGGCCTCGCTCGCGACCGAGTCGTTCCTCTCGGCCGCCTCCTTCCAGGAGACGACGAAGGTGCTGACCGACGCCGCGATCGAGGGCAAGGTGGACCACCTGAACGGCCTCAAGGAGAACGTGATCATCGGGAAGCTGATCCCGGCCGCTACCGGCCTCAAGCAGTACCGGCAGATCGCGATCGAGCCGACCGGAGCCGCTTCCGGTGACGTTCGCCCGGCCGGAGGCCGAGGCGGAGCTGCTCGCCGCGCTCGAGGAGATCGGCAGACGGCGACGGCTTCGACTTCGACGCGCTCGACCTGCAGCTGGACGAGCCGGCGCTCGACGCCGGCGGCGACGCGGCCGAGCTCGAGCCGCCCGCAGAAGAGGCTGAGTAGTGCGCGCGAGATCGGAACTCGCGACGCGGATCCCGACTGCGCCAAGCACCTTGCGCGCGCAGACTCGCAGGCGCTCCGCCTTCGCGGCCGCGTGTTGGCATTGACTCGACGCGACCTAACTCGCTCCTCACCGCTTTCTGCTAGCCGTGACCCGCATGCGCAGGGTTTTCTGGCGATCGCGGCGGCTTTGCTCGCGTGACCTCGCGTGGCCGCGCCAGCGGGGACACGGCCTCTCGTGCGGCCTGCCCGAGGTCGCAGCCGACGTGGATCGACTTCGCGGACGGCTCGGTCTCGTTCTGGCGGAGCGGTTCGCTCGCCCGGGTGTCGTGGTCGCGACGGGTGGCCCGGAACCTCGCCGCCGAGCGCACGTGCGGCCGGAGCCGGCACCGTGCACTTGGGACATGTATCTCCGCAAGCGCGTCGGAACACCGTCTGACCCGGCCGATCCCGCGCTGATCGAGAAGCGCGCCGACGCGCTCTTCGACTACGCGGTTGTCGGTCTCCGGCTGCCAGACACCTCTGATCGCGTTCAACGAGCTCTGGGATGCGTCGCTCCCGACGCCGCTGACGCCGACCGCCGAGCGCTATCGCGCGCAACGTCCTTCGGCTTCGTGACGCGGCTCAGTCGAGCGCGGCGGCCAGGCCTGCGCTCCTCGTGTCGAGCGAGCCGTTCACGGCGGGCGATGCGGCTGACATGGTGGAGGTCGGTCGCCGCCGTTTCCGATCTCGTCCTCGAGAACTACGCGAACGCGAACCTCATCTGGCGCGAGGGACCCGTCGACGGTTCGCGCAGGCTGCGTGAGCGCCACCGCAAGTCCGTGGCGAAGCTGCTCGCCGTCGGCATCCCGCCGACGCGGATCGGGATCATGATCGGATTCCAGACCGGTGCGGGATCGAGCGGACGTGAGGGGCTGCGGCCGCGCTCGCGCTGGTTCAGCGTCGCGAAGTGGCAGGCGCTCGCTGTCCGTGCAGGTCGCTCGAACGAGCTCGAAGCTCGCGCATGTCTGGTCGTGGGGCTGGGCGCAGCGGGACGCGCGCTCGAACGACCCCGACAAGACGTATGCGGCGTGCGTCTGGCTCGTGGGCTCGCGATTCGAGCCTGTGCGACGCGCCCGGGCGATCCTCGGACGCGCAGCTCGACGCGGATCCGAAGGCCGGCCAGCTGAACCTGCCGCGCGGGGCGCGTTGCATCTACGGCTCGACGCCCACTGACCGCGTCGAGCGCGTGGCCGCGCTCGCGAAGGTCACGCGCGATCGCGAGCTCGCGCTGACGGCGCCTCGTCGTGCGCGCGATCGAGCGGGAGCGGACGCGCGTGTCGCCGTCCGAGGCGCTCGCGTTCGAGCGACGCATCGTCACGATGCGCTTCGGCGGGAGCACGAGCCGCGTATCGAGCGGCGCTGCGCAGAAGCCGGCGCGAGCCTCTCGGTCGCGCGCGGGATCATCGGCGACGAGCTGCGCGCCCGTGACATCGTGGGTCGGCTCGTCAGTCGGTCGCGTGTCCTCGGGCGACGTCGCGCGCTTCCGCGGGACCCTACGCTCCAGTGTCTCGCGCGCGAGCTCGTCGTGTCTCCGGCTCCGAGCTGGCTTCCGGACGGGCGTGGGGTTGCGCTCGCGACGTCTGCTCCGGACATCGTGTTCCGCCTGCGGACGGACACCGCACGACAGATACGAACGGTCGAGGGAACGTTCACGGTCGTGGCCAGCGACGAGCCCGACCGCCCTCGCGGCGCTGTCCGTACGACCTTGCCCGGCGCGCGATCGTGCGTGAGCTTCGGCGCCGAGCGGCGCGCGGAGGCCTATGCGGCTTGGACGCTACGGATGCAGAAGGCCGCCGAGAGCAAGCTCGTGTGCGAACGCGACCGACTGCCTGAGCTCGGCGTCGTCGACATCTCGTCGTACGCACCCTTCCTCTCGCTCGAGCGAGCCGGAGGCGGCGACCTGGCTCGCGGCGATCCCGGCGCGGTCGGGGCTAGGCGACGTCGCGCGCTCGGCCGCTTCGCAGCCGTCACGACCATGTCGCGGCCCGAGCTCTTCGCGAGCGCGAGCGCTGCGTCCGCCCGCACGATGAGCGCGGTCGCGTCGTCGTTCGGCAGCAACTCCGCGACGCCGCCCGAGAACGACACGACGCCGACTCCGGAAGCGGGCGCTCGCGAAGCGCGGACCTGAAGTCTGCTCGAAGAGTCGCTCGGCGTCGCGGCTGTCCGCTTGCGAGAGGAGCACCGCCGAAGCGGCCTCCGCCGATGCGGCACGGTAGGTCGCGCGGGCCGCCCACGTCGTTCAGCACGCGCGCGATCGTCGCGAGGACGCCGTCGGCGGCGAGATGGCCGATGCGCGCGTTGATCGTCGTCAGGCGATCGACGTCGAGCACGAGGAGCGCGAGATGCTCGCGCCGCCCCGCGCTCGGCCGATCTCGCGGTCGAGCAGCGCGTGAAACGCAGGCCGGTCGTACAGATCGGTGAGCGGATCGCGCTCCGGAACCGGATCCGGCTCGCGGAGCTCGAGTGAGGTCTCGAGCGTCGGTCGGCTGATGCTCAGGACGTTCTCGAGCGACGTGATGTCGATCTCGCTGAACCGTCGGTCCGGCGTGCGTGTCAGCACCGCGAGCATGCCGGGCTCCGTCGCCGAGTCGAGAAGCGGGATCGCGAGGCCGCTGCGAATCGGCCCGCGCCGATGTGATCGCCGCCGTGCGGCGCGTCGTCGCCGTTGAACGACACCTGGATGGCTCGCGCTCCCGGTAGTCGGGCAACACCTGAGCCCGCCGACCTGTGCGACCTCGCGCTCTGCGAGAGGCCGACCGTTGCGAGGATCGGCTCCTGCTTCGTGCCCACGATCGCGACGGCTGCGTCGGCGGACGTCTGCTCGCGCGCGAGCTCGAGGACGCGGACGACGTTGAATGGTCCGGCGCCTCCACCGCGGCGGACGACTCGATCGGCGCTCCGGAGATCGCGTGCGGTGATCCGCGCGGGCAGCGTCTGGTTCAGCGCGTCGTTCAGCGCCTGGGCGAACTCGGCGAGGCGATGGTCGTAGCGTTGCAGCATCGTCGTCACGACTTCCTCGTGACGACCGAGCATGCGCCGCAGGGCGAGAGGACGAGGAGCGCGAGGCACAGGCCGCCGAGCGCGAGTGCTCCGACGTACAGGGGCGATGGCGAACTCTGTGTCCGGCACGCGACTATTACTAGCGAGCGGGTCGGTCGACACCCCCTCGCGCTCGACCGCGCACGTTGCCGTCCCCGCCGGTCGATCCGACAGTGACCGGTCGCTACGGTGATGGCGTCGCAGTGACGGCCGTCCCTCGACATCCCCGTGGTGCACATCCCCGCGCTCGAGCGGAGCGTCGTCGGCCGAGTCGGACGCGTTCATCGCCGTCGCACGTCGGTCCGTCGCACGCTTCTTGGGCGGCCGTGCGAGGTGCCGCGTGGGCGACGGTCTCGCCGGTGGTGCTCGCCACTCGGCGTCGTCGCCGGAATCGGCGCGATGGTGCTCGGCGCGGCCGCGGTCGTCTCGGCAGCGAGGTCGCACCAGACGTCGTCGAGTGCCGATGCGACGGAAGTCGTCGCGCGCGGAGCCGCTCCGGCGACGCCCGTGGTCGAGCGACGGGTGCTTGCGCTCCTCGCGAAGCCGAGCACCGAGCGGATCGTTTTCAGCAGGTCGGGTGGGCGGCTCGTGCTCGCCGTCGGGAGTCGCAGGCCGCGCGGCGATTCTCATCCGCGGTCTCGAGCGCGCGACGCCGGGCAAGCCCTACCGCGCCTGGATCCTCACTCCGGCCGCGCCCCGGTCCGCGTGCAGCACAGTTCGTCGGGACCGGACGCGGCAGTGTTCCTCTCCGCCCCGTCAGTCCGCGGCTCGAGCTGCTGCGCAGTCTCGGTCGAGCGTCCTGTCGGGAAGGCCGCCCGAAGCGGCTCGTCGCAGCCCGCGGATAGCCGACCAGCGCTCGGCGCGCCGGTAGCTACTCGGTGCTTCGTGGGTCGGAGTCCGGGCGAAGCTCGCCGGCTCGAGCGACGTCGGAGCGATCCTCCCGAGCTCCTTCGCCCGGTAGAGCGCGGCGTCCGCTCGCTCGAAGAGGCTCGCAGGCGTGTCGCCGTGGAGGAGCCTCGGCGATGCCGCCCGGAGAGCCGCAGGCGCTGCTCGTCCGGCCCGAGCGCGGTTCCGCGCATCGAGTTGTGCACGCGGCGAAAGAGCTGCTCGCCGTCGTCGGCCGACGACTCGGGCATGATCACCGCGAACTCGTCGCCGCCGATACGGGATGCGACGTCGACCGATCTGCACGGCTTCGCGGAGTCGATCGGCTGCCTGAGCGAGCACGTCGATCGCCCGCCAGATGGCCGACCTGGTCGTTGATCGACTTGAAGTCGTCGAGGTCGAAGACGATGAGCGTGAGCTTCCGCTGGTAGCGGTGGTGCGTCGCATCACCTCCGGCGCAGCGTCTCCTGGAAGAAGCGCTGATTGAACAGGCCGGTGAGGGCATCCGTCTCCGCGAGCTTCCGCGCCTCGCCGTAGCGGCGGGCGTTCTCGATCGCCGAGATGCTGCTCGCCGCGCAGGTGCTCCGCCTGGTCGATCTGGTCCGGGCGTCGGCTCGTGATCGGGCGCTCGCCAGAAGAGCGAGAGCGTGCCGACCGGCCGGAGCTCGCGCCCCATGAGCGGGATGAACGCTCCGCCGCGGATGAGGTCGGGCTCGGCGACTTCGCGGTCACGGCCGTAGCGGTAGCTCACGGTGATGGTTCCCGGCAACGTCCCAGCGACGCCCGACGTCGGCGGGCGGGCCGATTCCTCGGCAGTCATCCCGCGCGTGACGACCGCCGGCGCTCCGTCCTGCCGCTCGACGGCCATCATCGCCGCTTCGATGCCGGAGATCTCCATCGCCGCGTCGAGGACGTCGTCCATCAGCTCCTCGAGGTCGATCGACCCACCGAGCTCGCCGAAGATGCGGTTCCTGCGGCTCTCCTGCTCCGCTCGCTCGAGGGCGCCCGAAAGCTCGCCGGCGAGCTCGTCCATCTTGCTCCGCATCTCGTCGACCGCGCGGATCGAGCTCCTGGTTGGGCTGAGCGCCCGCTCGACGACGCATCGTCGGCTCAGGAGGACGGCGACCAGGACCGCCGCGGCCACGAGGGCCGCGGCGATGATCACGATCGTCGTCGCCACGTGTGCAGCCAGCTCATCCGGACTACTCTCCTTGTACTCACCCAACGGGGGATGCAACCTCGATCGAGGTACCCCGCACCGCACTGTACTGGCCAAACTGGACGCCCAGGCCGCGCCGGAGGCTCACTCGTAGGGCGGCTTCGGCCTCCCCGGAACCGCGATCACGATCGGTCCCGTGCCCAGCCTGCTTCGCCTGCCAGAGCGCGTGCTCGGCCCTCTCGAATGCCGCGGTGGCGTCGTCGCCGTCGGCGAGCTTCGGTGATGCCCGCGGTGAGCGTGAGACGAGCGGACTCGTCGTCGCCCGCGGGCGGTGCGTGCACCGTGCCGAGCAGCGCCTCCGCGTCGTCCACCGTCGAGCCCGACAGGACGAGTGCGAACTCCGAAGCGCCGAGGCGCAGAACGAACCCGCTCCCGACGCTCTCGTCCAGGCGCCGCGCGATCTCGCCGAGCGCGCGTCGGCCGCCTCGCGGCCCAGCCGCTCCGCAGAGCTGCTCGAGTCCGTCGATGTCGAGGACGACGATGCTCAGCGACCGACCGAAGCGATGGGCGTCGCGGACCTCGCGCGCCAGCGTCTCGAGCGCGTCGTGCCGGAGGACGTCCGTCGGCCCAGCGGGTAGCTCCGCCGGTTGCGCGCGGCGTTCGGGTTGCCCGCGCGGAGCGGGATCCGGCTGCAGTCGCTCGGTCCGAAGCGTCGTGGCCGCACGCGGACGGGTGAGCGCGGCCTCCGCACGCGCCTCGAGCGCCTCGAGTGACTCCGTTCGGTCGCCACTCGACGCAGCCCCACCGCGAACGTCGCCTGGCGCGAGCCGAGCGTTCGGCTCGCTTCCTCGCGGAGCCGCTCGGTGAGGATCGTCGCTCCCGCCTCGCGTGTCTCGGGAAGCAGGATCGCGAATTCGTGGTCTCCCCGCCGGCACGAGAATGTCGCTCTTGCGGGTGATGCGCGTGAGCAGACCGGGCGAACTCTCGCCGATCCCGTTCGCCCGCCTTGTCCGTCGCCGCCGTGTCCGTGCCGTTTCCGATCCCGACGAGGACGCCCGAGAGCGGGCGCCCGCTTCGGCTGGCCCGGGCGACCTCGCGCTCCAGCTCGAGCTCGTAGCCACGTCGGCTCGCGATTCCCGTGGCCGGATCGACGAGGAGGCGGCCTCGACGTCCGCAAAGCGCCGTGCGTTGTGGAGCGCGGGGCCCGTAACGCGCGAAGCAGCTCGTGGACGGCCGCCGTGTGCTCTGGGGTGAACGCGTCGGCAGCGGTCGCGTATGCGACGAGGTCCTGCCACGCCGGCGGGTGCGACGAGCGGCGCGACGAGCGCGTGGAGTGGAAGAGCTCGTCGTCAGGCTCGCCCGTCGGGCTGTACGTCCAGTCGATGGTCGCCGTGCGAAACGGCCTCGAGTCGGGCGGCGTGACGGCTCGCTCCGAGAGCTCGATGCCGGCGCCACGCCCCGAGCGTCGCGACGAGCGGGCGGCCGCCCGGCCCCTCCAACCGGAACACCACGGCGTCGGCGCCGCGTACGCACGGCGACCTCTGCGACGAGGCTGTCGACCAGCGCGTCGAAGTTCAGTGTCAGCGCCGGCTCAGGCTGCTCGCTTCGCGCGGCGACGACGCGGTCGATCGACTGGACGACGCTCGACTGAGATCGCCTCGAGGTGGCTCGTCGATCTTCTCGAGAACCGCTTCGAGACGCCGCTCCGACGCCGCCCTCGCGCGTCGGAGTACCAGCAGCGTCAGTGCGCACGCGAGTACGACAACGCATGCTGCGACGACCCCAGTCACCATCTCTCCTCCACCATCTCCTCGCCAGGCGCACTGTATGCCGGGTATCTCCGCTTTCGGCTACGGGCGCCGGAAGGGTCGCTCTGCTACCATCCCCCGGCTCGCCGGCTGGCACAGCGTGCTCGCCGGTTCGTCGAAAGCC
>ERZ1370068.1646-contig-11557_pt1 | contig 68013 bp, 69 predicted proteins | sample MGYA00561227_ERZ1370068 | MGnify/ENA primary metagenome ERZ1370068 (study PRJEB38410, sample SAMEA6850437) | metagenome | study: Metagenomic assessment of the ecological functions of the soil: analysis of the soil microbiota associated with the... | reverse complement strand
CCGTATTGCTAGGGCGCTCGGATCGCGGCCGTCGGTCACGGAGGGCAGGTGCTCCTGTCGCAGGCCACGCGGGCGCTCGTCGACGCCGACGTGCGCGACCTCGGCCCGCACCGCCTCAAGGACCTGCAGTGTCCCGGAGCGCATCTTCCAACTCGAGATCGACGGGCTCCCTCCGGAGTTCGCGCCTCTGAAGACGCTCGAAGCGGGGATCAGGAACCTTCCGGCTCCGCGCACGTCGTTCGTGGGGCGGACCGACGAGCTTGACCTCGATCGATCGCATGCCTCGACGAGCCGCGACTGCCGCCTGCTGACGCTCTGTCGGGCCGGGCGGTGTCGGCAAGACGAGACTGGCGCTCGAGGCGGCCGCTCGCAGGATCGACCGCTACCAGCACGGCGTCCACTTCGTTCCGCTCGTCGGTGTTCCGGCACCCGATCTGCTCGCGCCCGCGGTCGCCGAGAGCCTGCAGTTCCAGGTCGACAACGCGCACAGCGCGATCCCTGCCCGTGACCAGCTGGTCGACTTCCTCGCGCGAGCGGGCCACGCTGCTCGTGCTCGACAACTTCGAGCACCTGCTCGACGCGCGGGACCTGCTCACCCAGGTCATCGAGCAGGCGCCGCAGGTCGAGCTGTTGACGACCTCGCGGGAGCGCCTCCAGGTGCAGAGCGAGTGGGTGCTCGACGTGGATGGGCTCGCGAACGGGAGCGGGAACGGGCACGCTGGCGACAGCGCCGCGGTGCGCCTGTTCGTCGATCGCGCGCGTCAGGTCGACGAGCGCGATACGCGCTCACCGACGAGCGACCGCCCGCACGTGGAGCGTGTGTGCCGCCTCGTGAACGGGATGCCGCTCGGCATCGAGCTCGCCGCTGCCTGGGCGTCGACCCTCCCGTGCAGCGAGATCGCGGACGAGATCGAGCGGAACCTCGGCTTCCTGGAGACGTCGATGCAAGACGTCCCGGAACGGCATCGCAGCCTCCGCGCCGCGTTCGATCAGTCGTGGCGGCTCCTCTCGGGCGACGAGCGGCGTGTGTTCTCGCGCCTCGCGGTCTTTCGTGGCACCTTCGCGCGGGATGCCGCGGCCGCGGTGGCCGGAGCAGGTCTGGCTGAGCTCCACGGGCTCGTGAGCAAGTCACTCGTGCGTCGAGCCGGCCTCGGCCGCTTCGAGTTGCACGAGCTGCTGCCGGCAGTACGCAGCGCGAGCGCCTGGCAGCTGAGCAAGCTGGAGCTCGCGGATGCGCGCGAGAGCCATGCGCGCTTCTACGTCGGGATGCTCGCTGCGCGCGCCGACGCGCTCATCGGCGAGGACATGATGGAGGCGCGCGACGAGCTTCGCGTGGAGATCGACAACCTGCGGGCCGCCGCAGAGTGGGCCGTCGCACAGTGGAGCGCAGGACGACGCGCGAGGCGGTCCTCTCGTCTCTCGACGTGTTCTTCTGGGCGCACGGCTGGCACGAAGGATCGGAGACGTTCGCGCAGCTGGTCGGAGCTGCTCGGGCCCTCGCCTGGCAGGCCCGCTCGATGCTGGGAAAGCGAGCGACGTCATGCTCTCGGCTCTCGCGCATACCAGACCTACCTCGGAAGCGCGCTCGGCTACGACGAGAGGCTGGACGCGATCGCGCAGCGCATGCCTCGCCAGTGCTGCGCGAGCGACGGTTGACCAGAGAGCTCGGCGTCTGCCTGCTGGCAATCGGCACGAACGACTGCTACCGCGACGTGTACGCGGAGTCCGCCGTCAGTCTGGAAGAGGCGGTCGATGTCGCTCGCTCGGCCGGCGATCACCTCGTCGTCACGGATTCGCTCTGCCTGGCTCGGTTTCGTCCGTCTGCTCGTCGACGACCTCGATGGGCGCCCGGGAGGCGTTCGAGGAGTGCCGCATCGGTTTCGGCAGAGCTCGGAGGTCCATTGATGCTCGGCTTCGCAATCAGCAAGCTCGGGCTGCTCGCGGATGCGGAGGGTGACTACGCGACCGCGATCCGCCTTCACCTCGAGGCTCGCGAGCTCTTCGCGCGAGCCGGTGACGACGCGGCGCCGGCTACACGCAGAGCCGCGCCAGCATGAGCGCCTACTGCCTCGGCGACTACGAGCAGGCGATGGAGCACGCGCTCGCGGGCTACGAGGGATTCGAGCAGGCGAATCACCGCTGGGGATGACGGCTGCCCTGTGCCGGCTTGGATTCGCGGCCGCGGCACTCGGACGCTTCGACGAGGCTCGAGAGCATCTGCGGCGCGCGCTGGAGCTCGCGCGGGAGATGCAGGCCACGTCACTTCTCCTGCACGCGATTAGTGGCGTCGGCGTTCTTCTTGCTCGGGAAGGGGAAGGATCGCGATGCAGCCGAGGTTCTGTTCTTCTCGCTAGGGCACGAGGCCATGCCGGCCACGTATCGGCATGGTGGCGGAGCCGACTCTCGACGAGCTGCAGGCGAAGCTCGACCCCGAGGAGCTGGCGTCGGCGCGTGAGGCGGCTGCCGGTCTGGATCTGGACGAGCTCGTGTCGGAGACGCTCGGAGATCGAGTCGCGGTAGCCGCGGCAGATCGCGGCAGTACGCTCAAGGGACATTCCCGCACACTCGCGCAGCCGGCGTATACCCCGCTCGGCCGCTCCTGAGATGCTTGCGCCTCGGCTGGTCGATCAAGGAGGAAGTCGTGGAACGGTTCAGCTTCGCGCCGGAAGCGGCATTCGTGCCGCGCGGCGATCTACTCGATCATGTGTCGCTCGCTCCGCTGACACCGTCCTCCGCGGAGGGGCGCTCGTCCAAGCGGTGATCCTTCGATTTGAGCCGGGCGGTCGGCTCAGGCGGCATCCCGCGGGCTCCCCGCAGATCCTCGCCGTACTCGAGGGATCAGGAGAAGTGAGCGGGGCGAGTGGTGTCGATGAGCCGATCGGCGCAGGCGAAGCGGTCTTCTTGCACGAGGGTGAAGACCACGAGCTGAACGTCCGAGGCCGGGCTGACGGCGCTCATCATCGAGGGCGAGCATGTGGATCGGTTTCGCGAGCGTCCGGAAGGCCTCGGATCCCCGAGGCGGGGTGCTCAAGCGACATTCCCGCACGACTGCGGCACTCGAGCGACTCCCCACTCTCGCCAGCGAGGTTCTGCTCGTCAAGTACACGAGAGCGTCGCGCCGGCCCTAGTCCTCGCCTTCCCAGTACTCGACCGCGGGTCCGGGCCTCGCGAACGTGACGTCTTCGTCGTCGACGTCCTTTGCGAGAACCTTGCCGGTGTCGAGGTACTCCGATGATCTCGCCCCGGATCATCGAGAGCATGAGCACGCGGACAGGGCGAGTCCGTTCGGTTGCTGATCTGGTGCGCACCGATCTTTGCCGCGCGGAAAGCAGACGATGTCACCCTCCTTCAGAACACTGCTCACCTTCGGGCGTGCGCAGCGTCGGCTCGCCGCGGAGCACGATCACCATTCCTCGTTGAGGTAATGCGTGTGGTAGGGCCAGAGCCTGCTGCCAGGCTCGATCTGCGAGCATGGTCGCGCCCGGTAGCTCACCGCCGATCCGTTCGCCACACCAGCGTGCCGCTTCCAGCGTCCAGCCGTCGCGATCCTCGTCGCGTCCCACTCGTCGCCATTCAGGTTGAAGGTCTTCATTCGGCGAACACTAGCCTGCGTCTCAAGGGACATTCCCGCACGCTCGGGCATCTCACGGATCTGTCGCTAGCGTGCGGTGTCGACCACGCAGAACCGGTTTCCTCGGGATCGGCGAGATGACGTAGTCCGCATCTGGCGGTCGCTTGTCCCAGTGGACCTCGGTTGCCCCTAGCCCGATCAGGCGCTCGACCTCGCTCGTCTGATCATCGGTGTAGAGGTCGAGATGGAGCCGCGGAGGGATCTGCAAGGACGACCGAACCTGGTCGAGCGACAGGTGCGGACCGACCCCGTCGAGCGGGCCGAGGAGAACGAAGTCGTCGCTCTCTCGGTCATCTCGGCGGACGTAGCCGAGGGCGGCCTGCCAGAAGTCGGTCTGACGCCGCAGATCGTCGACGCGCAGAACGATCGAGCCGATACGGAGCACCGTGCCGATCCTAAGCAGAACGTTTCGGTCGCGCGTCCTGGCTCAAGGAACATTCCCGCACACTCGGGCAACGGAGACGACATCCGCGCCGTCGCGCGGGCAGTGCGAGGTTGGGCCGGAGACCCGGCTAATCTCGCGCGCGTGGCTGATCGGATTCTGGTCCACCGGCGGTCACAGGTTCGGGAAAGACGTCGAATCGCCGGAACGCATGTCCACGGCGACCACCATCCCGTGGTACTCCGTTGACGACCTGACCTGGGAACCTGGCTGGAAGCCGGTTGCAGAGGACGAGCAGCGAGCGACGGATTGCCGCGATCTGCGCGGGCGAGCGGTGGGTCGCTGGACACCGCTTATGGCGTGTGGCTCGACGTTCCGCTCGCACGGTGTACAGGTGATCGTCGCGCTTGATTTCCCGCGCTGGCTCTCGTTACTCAGGCTCATCCGTCGCAGCGTTGCGCGAGCAATCGACGGCAGCGCGATATGCAACGGCGACCGCGAGTCGTTCCGACTGCCCTGCCTCGGCGGACTCGATCATCGTGTGGCACTTCAGGTCATTTGGTCGAAAGCGCCGCCGCATCCCGAGAGTGGGAGGCCGACCCGAGCGGGCCAATAGTCATCCGACTGACATCACCCTCATCAGGTCGATCGGCCTCGCCACCGATCGCTTCAAGCGTTATTCCTGAACACGCGCGCAGAGACGGCGTCCCGTCTTCGGCGCTCGGGATGTATGCTCGACCGTGGCGGACGCCTTGGGCAGATGCCCTCGACGGGACAGGCCCGAGATCATCGAGCGACGACGGATTCCGTCGCCGCCGCGAAGATGGTCTATTTCGCACCCGTCGCCCAGTGGCCAGCAGTCGAGCGTCGCGCACCCGCTGGGCGCGCGGAAGGGTGCTGGATGCCGGTCTGGGCGCGGGCGAGCGGCTCTGCGAACTGCAGCGGCGTGGAAGCGAGTGTCGTCGGCATCGATGTTTCGCCGGGTGCGGTCGAGGTGGCACGTGGGCGCGGAGTCCGCGACGTGCGACTGCTCGCGTTCGAAGAGGTCGACGAGATCGCTCGGCCACTTCGACACGATCGTCATGCTCGGAAACAACTTCGGCCTCTTCGGCTCGCGGAGCAGGGCCCAGCGCTTGCTCCGGCGGCTCCGCCCGCTGGCCGACAGGATCGTGGCAGCGCTCGAATGACCCCTATGCGACGGCGACCCAGCCCATCTCGCGTATCAGGAGCGCAACCGCAAAGCGCGGCCGAATGCCGGGACCAGCTACGGCTGCGTAATCGCTACCGCGACGCTCATCGGTCCTGGTTCGACTACCTGATTGTCTCGCCAGACGAAATGGCGACCATCCTTGAAGGCTACACCGTGGCGGATCCGCAAACTGCTCGAAGAGAGCGGCAGCGGCTACTACGTGCCGTTCTGGAGTAGACGCTGCGATCCTGAGTCGCCAGCGTCCTAGGCGTCATTCCGAAACATCGCGCAGAGCAGCGGAACATCCCACCGGGCTAGGCTGGGCTTCGTGGTCGAGCCGGCGTACACCGTCAAGGCTCTCGATGAGTCGACGTGGCCGGCGTTCGCCGCGCTGGTGGAGCGCAACAACGGCATCTTCGGCGGCTGCTGGTGCATGGGGTTCCACGAAGACAGCAAAGGCACGGTGCCCCCAAGCGCGAGCCGGAAGCTCGCTCGCGTGCGGGCAGGCACAGGCGCATGCAGCCCTCGTCTTCGACGGGGACGACTGCGTGGGCTGGTGCCAGTTCGGCGCACCTGACGAGGTGCCGCGGATCAAGAACCGCGCGGCGTACGAAAAGGGCCTGACGACCTCGCCGGACTGGCGGATCGCGTGCTGCTACGTCGGCAAGGGGCACCGGCGTCAGGGCGTCGCCACCGCGGCGCTCGCGGGCGCGCTCGATCTCATCGCGGGTCTGGGCGGCGGGACGGTCGAGGGATACCCGGAGGACGCCGGCTCGGTGCCCGCCGGCTTTCTCTTCACGGTGCTTTGTCGACCTACGAGAAGCTCGGGTTCATCCGTGACCGCAAGATCGGCAGCGGCACCGCTGGGTCGTGGCCAGGGTCGTTCGAGGCCGACCGGCTGCTGACGACCCCTAAGAGCGAATGGTCGTCCCCGACTGCCGATTCGATGCAGAATGAAGCGATGGCCGATCGCGACCGCATCGAAGCACCGGCGCTTTCGGATCACGACCTCACTCCCGAGGAATGCATGAGCCTGGCGCGCGCTCCGCGGCGGAGCATGTCGAGCGCTGGGCTGCCCTCGGATCGTGGCGGCGTAGGACCTGTTCCGAGCTCCTGTGGCGCTGACGAGCACGCGGAGGCATGGCTCCAGCACGTGGTGGGAGCCTCGGGATACGGGCTTTCCGCCGACCGTGAGGGGCTCGTGCGTCGGCGTCCACGTGCTGGAGGGTCGAGCTACGAGCGAGGCGCTCGTCGTCGGGGGTGGTCCCCGTCGCGTCCACACCTACGGAGCCGGCGAGTCGTTCTGCGCGCCTGCCACGGGAATCCACCGTGTAGACCACGAGCGTGGCGCAGTCACGATCCACGTGTACTCGCCACCGCCCCGGCGAGATCGGGCACTACGAGCTCGTCGGCGGCGAGAACTTCACCGGCATGCCGGGTCACCGGACGAAATCTCCCACGCCAGCCCTGGAGCTCTCCGCAGCGCTCGACGTGCGATAACGAGCGCAGGGCCTGTCCGACGTGATCGGCGAGAGCGTCGAATCGAGTCCTGCAGTACGATCGCCGCATGACCTGCGCTGCCCGCTGGAACGGTGACGTTCGTCTTCACCGACATCGAGGACTCGACGGAGCTGCTCAAGCGGCTCGGCGACGAGTATCCCGAAGTCCTGATCCACGCACCGACGAATCACTCGTGAGCGCGTTCAGCAGCGCACGACGGCATCGAGATCGATACCCAGGGAGACGCATTCTTCTTCGCCTTCCCGCGCGCGAGGGACGCCGTTGCCGCTGCGGTACGAAGCACAGCGTGCGCATGCGGCCGCGGACTGGCCCGGCGGGGAGGCCGTCCGCGTGCGCATGGGACTGCACACCGGCGAGCCCGCGATCCACGAGGGAGGACTACGTCGGTCTCGACGTCGTGCGCGCGGCTCGCATTTGCACCGTTGGCCACGGAGGACAGATCCTCCTCTCCGAGACGACGCGCGCGCTGCATCTGGCTCCGGACTCCCGGAGGGGTCTCGCGTGTTTCCGCTCGGACAGCGACATCTGCGGGGCATCGACGAGCCGGAGCGTGTCTTCGGAGGTCGCGATCGACGATCTCGAGCACGGGCGAGACGGACGCGTCGGGACCTCCTCCAATCCGCTCCCAGCAACGGCGGACCGAGACGAGCTTCGACCGCGACATCGCGCGCGGCTTCGGGGATCTCGGTACTCGCCTCGCCGCCGGCATCCAGCAGCAGGTGCTTCGTGCGCTCGCCGGTGCCGCGCGAACAGTGCAACCGGGGCCACCGAAGATGCCTCCGCGGTGGATGAGATCGCAGACCGGATGTCCTCGCTCGGCGACGAGATCGACGCCCGCGTCCAGAGCCGCCCTCGCGAAGAAAGGCCTCGCCACGGACGACTAGAGCCCCCAGGTGCTCTCCCAAGACACTCGCGCATCTCGGCGAGCGCCGTCGCTCGTCGGCAGCGCAGACGAGCACCCCGGATCGCCATTCGCCAGGACGGCATCCGAGCAGGCTCAATCGCCTTGCGGCTCAGGAGGGGTGTCGAGCCTGCCGCGCAGACGCTCGTCGTCGCGCGCTCGGGAAGGCCGACGCGCGACTCCAGCGTCGACCTCGAAGTACGTGTTCTCGGCAGCGTCTCCGACAAGCGTGTCGAGGGAGTCGCGGAGGGCGTCGATCGAGTCCGACTCCCAGACACAGACGCCTTTGGTCTTGTCGTTGCTCGGATAGGCCGCCTGGAGTGCTTGGGGCTCCAGGCCCTTCCGGGCTTGAGAGACCAGAAGCGAGCCGGGTCCTTGATCCGGTGCTGGGCGACGATGTACATGCGGCGGCACTCCTTCCGATTCGCGATCCCGATGCGGGATCAGGTGTCACGACAATCTGCACCTGGCGCGCCGCCCCCGCTTCGGCTGAACCACCCAACCTGCCCTGCACGCGGCGTGGGTACTTCCACCCAGCTGAGGCGGATCAGACGAGGTCGTGCTCGTAGGCGTACGCGGTGGCCGCGGCGCGAGAGGAGAACGCGCAGCTTCGCGAAGATGTTGCTCACGTGCCGGTCGATCGTCCGCTCGCTGAGCACGAGCTCGGCTGCGATGGACTTGTTCGTCGCGCCGCCGGCGACGAGGCGTAGCACCTGCAGCTCGCGCTGCGTGAGCCCGTGAGCGGCGTGCCGACTTGCGCGACTCGCGCGTGAGCGAGTCCACCCGCGCGACGTCCGGAGCCGCCCCCAGCTCGATCGAACACGCCGCGAGCGGCGTCGCAGCTCCCACGCGGCGGTGTCCTCGTCGCCCGGCGGCGCGGCAACCAGCGCCACGAGGACGCGGACGCGCGCGGCCTCGTACGGCGCCTCGAGCTCCTGCCAGGCTCGCAATGCCTCACGGAGCGCCACGAGCGCCGCTTGGGTGACTCGCCTTCGGCCAGCGCCAGCGCTCCTCGCGCCTGCGCGGACATCGCCCGGCAGCATGTCGCTCCGGTGAGCACCGAGAGATGTTCTCGAGCTCGCGACACGCCGCTGCGCGCCTCCTCGACCTCGCCGGCGGCCAGCATGATCTCGACGTAGGCCGGAAGCAGCGCCGCACGCGCGTGCGCCTCGAGGCCTCGTCCAGGACCCGGCCGCATCGCCGACGGCCGCGGCATCGCGCTTCCCTCCGCCAGGCGCAGCAGCGCCAGGCCCGGCTGCGGCTCGAACCCACGCCGACTCGCCTCCGGTACGACTCCTCGGCAGCGCTCCGCTCGCCTCGAAGCCGGTGGACCTCTCCCTGTCGGTAGAACGCCTTCCCGCAGACCCGTTCGTTGAGCACTCCCTCCGACGAAACGCTCGCCGGCTCGGCGCGCCTCCTCGAGGGCTGCGTCCCAGGCGCCCTGCAGCTGCATGATCTCGGCGCGATGCACGAGGCAGACGCCGGTGTGGGCCACCATGTCCGGCTGCTGCTCGCACCAGCGGGTCAGGGCGTCTGGTCCACTCGCGAGCGCGGCGCAGCTCGTACACGCTCTGCCAGAACCCGATCGTGTTGCAGTAGACGATCCCCGCGACGATCGGCGACAACTCCCCGCGTTGTGACGGTCACCATCACCTCGTCCAGCAGCCGTAGGCCCTCCTCGAAGTGCCCCTGTCTGACGAGGGCGTGACCCTGCTCGTGTACGCCGATCGGCGATCAGATCCTGATCCCCGAAGCGCGTGCCGATCTCGGCTACCTCGGTCGCAGTCGCGTATCCGGCCTCGTGTTCGCCGGCGATCGCGTGGCGCAACGAGGTCCGGGATCAGCAGGTAGCCCCGCTCCGCGCAGTCCTGTCCATCGCGCTCGAGCAAGCCGTTGCCCGCGACCGAACCATCCGGTCGCAGGACCGGCCTCGCCGCGGAGCATCATGTTGTGCCCGATCCAGTACGCGCAGTACACGGCGCGCGGGGATCCGGCCGGCGTCGAGGTAGGCGTGATGCGCACGCTCGAGGGCGCGGACGTAGTCGCTCGTCACGCCCCAGCATGTAGCGCAGATGTCGCGAGTAGCTCGAGCTCCTCCGCCCCCAGAGGCGCTGCCTGGTCGGCTCGCGACAGGGACTCGAAGGCATCTGGCCACGCTCGCCGTGCGAAAGCCTCACGACCCCGCGAGACGAGCTCGGCCTCCGGCATGCGACTCAATCTAACCGGAGAAGCTACGAGACGATCCCGTCCGTGTGAGCGTCGGCTCGCGGAGGTGAGACGGAACACGATCTCTGTCTACAGCAAGGGCGGCTCCTCTCAAGGCGCGCGAAATCGGTACCCTCGCTGCGAGGCCACGGGGCCGATTGATTTCCGCGAGGCAGCGGCGTCGCGAAGCGATAAACGACAGGCCACAGACGACGCCGCGGCCCCTGAGCGCTGCGGCCTGAACAGGTGCGTTCCGTAGCAAGCTACGGTCCCACAGACGAACCCGAGACCAGGGAGGCTGATCATGCGGAAGCTGATAGCGACGGTGTTCAACTACTCGCTCGACGGCCTTCTCGCCGACGAGGGCACCGAGTTTTGGAAGTTCTGCTTCGGCCTGCCCGAAAACCGTGAGCCCGACGACCCGGCGCAACTCGACTTTCTCCAGAGCGCGTACGCGCACATCATGGGCCGCACCGCCTACGAGGGCATCGCCGCGGCCATGACAACGTCCACCGACCACCCCTTCGCCGACATCCTGAACGCCGCGCGCAAGGTCGTCTTCTCCCGGACCCTGAAGACGGCCGACTGGGCCAACACCACCATCGCCGCTGGTGACACGGCAGAAGAGATCGACAAGCTCAGGCAAGGCGGCGACGGCCACATCGTGGTCTGGGGCGGCGTCAGCCTCTGGCGGTCGCTCATGCGGCTCGACCTGATCGACGAGCTCCAGGTGAGCCTGTTCCCCTACGTTGCGGGCGAGGGCACCCGGCTGTTCGACGGCGTCCCCAAGTCCTACCGGCTCGACCTGGTCTCCAGCACCGCCTCCAGCAGCGGGATCGTCGAGCTGCAGTACCGGCGGCACCGTTGACCCAAGGAACATTCCCGGGAACGGAACAGCTCGACTAGTCCAGCCCACCAGTCGCGCTGGCCATCGACGTCTTCGCGCGGAGCCTCGCCGAGATTGGGCGCGCCGATGACGAGGATCTCGAGGCCCTCCGGCCCGGCCTCGTAGCCTCGCCACGTACCGGGCGGGACGCGCACCGCGTCCCATTCCTTGAGCTCGACGATCTCGTCGTCGACCTTCATCCGCCCGCTCCCGCGCAGTGACCACGTACACCTCCTCTTGCTTCTTGTGCGTGTGGCCGTACGGAAAGCGATAGCCGGGCGGGACGCGCTGGTAGCTCAGGCCGGATGTCTCGAGCTCGAGCGCCTTGGTCGCCGAGCGGAACTCCAGGTCCGGCGCGCCGTCGAACCTAGAGCCGATGTCCTCCAGATCCTCCTTGATGTTCCTGAGCGTGAACGGCACGGCGCAATCCTAGGGCCCTAACCAAGCCTCGATCCGAGTGCTCGAATCGACCGGTCGATAGATGCATACCTGCACTCCGACCCCGCCGGTGACCGCCGGTCACGAGCTCGAGCGCCTCGAGCTCGCCGCCGTCGGGGAAGATCGTCTTCCCGCCGCCGAGGATCACCGGCATGACGATCAGCCGGAGCTCGTCGACCAGCCCTTCGCGCAGCAGGGTACGAACGAGGGTCGGGCTCCCCATCACGACGAGGTCGCCACCATCTGCGTCGTGGAGCTCCTGTAGGCGTACCACCGCCTCCTCGCCGGGAATGCGCTGTCGTGTTCTCCCAGGTCAGATCGTCGTCACCCAGCGTCGCGGACACGACGTGCTTCGAGATGGCGTTCATCCGATCGGCGAACGGATCGCCGGCTCGTTCGGGCCACGCCGCCGCCATCGTCTGCCACGTCCGCCGGCCGAACAGCACACGCCTCGGCGTTGGTCAGCGCGTCGGTGAAGGCGCCTCCACGACGTCCGGATCGAAGAACGGATGCGACCAGCCGCCGTGTGCGAAGCCGCCGTCGGTGTCCTCGTCGGGGCCGCCCGGCGCCCGCACGACGCCGTCCACGCTGATGAACTCGATGACCACGATACGCATCGTTCACTCCTCTTCGTTGGATAGTGCGTTGTAGACGATCGAGGCCGCACGGATTCATCGCGACCAGCGACCCCGAGCCGGGTCGTGATGCGCATCGACTGCTAGTGCAGGAACGGCTTCAGCGCGTCGCGCGCGATGAGGAAGCCGCGCTTGACGAGTTCCTCCGTCGCCTCGAACGCACGATCCTCGTGCTCGATCGAGACCACGAAGTCGTAGCCCGCGCGGTAGAGCGCCGCGATGAAGCGATCCCAGCGCACCTCGCCGAGCCCGGGCAGCCGCGGCACCTGCCAGCCCATCCCGAGCGACGCGGTGCCGTGCCGGTAGAGGCCGTCGCGGTCGATCTCCATGTCCTTCGCGTGGACGTGGAAGATCTTCGAGCGCGTAGTCGCGCACGACGCGCTCGTAGTCGATCATCAGCCAGACGAGGTGCGACGGGATCGAGGTTGAGGCCGAAGCTCGGGCTGTCGACGATCGAGAACATCTCGTCCCAGATGCGCCGGCGTCGACGCGAGGTTCGTGCCGCCCGGCCACTCGTCCCAGCTGAAGATCATCGGGCAGTTCTCGATCGCGATCTTCACGCCGCGCGACTCGGCGTAGTCGACGAGCCGCGGCCAGACCTTCCGGAACTCGCGGAAGTTGTCCGGGACGTTCTTCGTCTTGTCGCGCCCGACGAAGGTGCCGACGATGCCGACGTCGAGCTTCGCCGCCGCGTCGATCACCTTCCTGAGATGCGTGTTCGCGCGCGCGCCGCTCGGCAGGATCGGGGTGCAGGTTGTTCGGGTAGTAGGCGAGCGACGAGATCTCGAGCCCGTAGCGGTCGAGGACGTCGCGAACCGCGCCCGACGTCGACGCGCGACGACGTCGATGTGCGACGTGCCCGCGTAGCGGCGACGCTCGCCGCCGGCCGGCGGGCCAGCACGCGACCTCGAGCATCTCGAAGCCCTCGCTGGCCGCCCAGGTCGGCGACCTGCTTCAGGGATCGAGCGCGGAAACGGAGCGGTGAGCAGTCCGAGCTTCATGCGGGCACGTCCACCCGGGATCCGCAACGACCGGATTCGTCAGCGACGCGAGCCCTCGATCTCGATCGTCACCTCGTCGCCCGGCTGGAGCAACCGCTGCGGATCGCGGAAGACGCCGACGCCGGCGGGCGTCCCGGTGAGGATGAGGTCGCCCGGCTCGAGCGTCGTCGTCTGCGATGACGTAGGCGATGACGTCGTCGATCCCGAAGATGAGATTCGCGGTCGTCGAGTCCTGCAGCGTCTCGCCGCTGACGATCGCGCGGATCGCGAGCGCATGCGGATCGGAGATCTCGTCGCGCGGCGTCATCGGCCCGACCGGGCAGAACGGTGTCGGGCGACTTCCCGCGCGTCCACTGCCCGTCCGAGAACTGGAGGTCGCGCGCGCTGACGTCGTTCGCGCAGAGGTATCCGCGCACCGCCTCGAACGCGTTCTCCTTCGACACGCTCTCGACTCGCGAGCCGATCACGACGCCGAGCTCGGCCTCGTAGTCGGCCTTCGTCACGATCGGCGGGATCGACGATCGCCTCGCCCGGGCCGATCAGCGACGATCGGCCACTTCGCGAAGAGGAGCGGCTCCGCCGGAAGCTCCGCGCCCTGCTCCTCGGCGTGGTCGCGAGTAGTTCAGGCCGACGCAGACGATCTTTCCCGGACGCTCGATCGGCAGCACGGGCAGAAACCTACTTCGGTCGCAACGATGGCGCGTGCGCTACCACGGGCCGGTTGGAGGCGAAGTGACCTTCGGCACGCCGCTCTAGACTCGATCGTGTGAGCTTGCCCGCCTCGTTCGTCGCCGAGCTACGGGCGGCGCTCGGCGCGGCGCACGTCATCACCGAGCCGGAGCAGCTCCGCGTCTACGAGTGCGACGGGCTGACCGGGCACCGCGCCGTCCCCGAGCTCGTCGTCCTTCCCGGATCGACCGAGGACGTGCAGGCGGTGCTTCGCGCCTGCTCACCGGGAGCGCGTGCCGTTCGTCGCGCGCGGGGCCGGCACCGGGCTTTCGGGCGGCGCCACGCCGGTGGTCAGGCGGCGTCGTCGTCTCGCTCGCGCGGATGAACCGGATCCTCGAGGTCGACCTCGAGAGCCAGCGCGTCGTCGTCGAGCCCGGCGTCGCGAACCTCGACGTGACGCGCGCCGTCGCCGCGCACGGCTTCTTCTACGCGCCCGATCCCTCGAGCCAGCAGGTGTGCACGATCGGCGGCAACGTCGCCGAGAACTCGGGCGGCGCGCACTGCCTCAAGTACGGCTTCACGACGCACCACGTGACCGGGCTGACCTTCGTCGCTGCCGGACGGCGAGGTCGTCGAGCTCGGCGGGCAAGGCACTCGATCCCGACGGGCCAGACCTGCTCGGCGTGATCGTCGGGTCCGAGGGCACGCTCGGTATCGCGACACGGATCACGCTCCGGCGTCGTCCGAACTCCACAGTCCGTCCGGACGCTGCTCGCGGGCTTCCACACGATGGACGCGGCAGGCGCCGCCGTGTCCGGACATCATCGCCGCAGGCGTGATGCCGTCCGCGATCGAGATGATGGACCGGCTCACGATCGAAGCCGCCGAGCAAGCCGTGGCGCCCGGGTATCCAGCCGGCGCCGGCGCCGTCCTCCTCGTCGAGCTCGACGGTGTCGCCGAGCAGGTCGAGGACGACGCCGCCGAGATCGAGCGCATCTGCGCCGAATGCGGCGCGTTCGAGATCCGCGCTGCGACGAGCGATGCGGATCGTGCGCTCCTCTGGAAGGGGCGCAAGTCGGCGTTCGCGGCGATGGGCCGGATCGCGACCGACTACTACGTGCAGGACGGCGTCGTCCCGCGCACCCGCCTTCCGGAGGTTCTGCGCCGGATCGAGAGCTCTCGCGACGCAGCACGGCCTCCGCGTCGGCAACGTCTTCCACGCCGGCGACGGCAACCCTCCACCCGCTGGTGCTCTACGACGTCGGAGCGCGGACGGCGAGACCGAGCGGGCTCGTGAGCTCGCCGAGGCGATCCTCGATGCCTGCCTCGACGCGGGCGGCTCGCTGACCGGCGAGCACGGCGTGGGGATGGACAAGGCGTGCTCGATGCCGCGCATGTTCTCCGAGCGCGATCTCCGCGTGTTCGAACGGCTCCGGCGCGCGTTCGATCCGCTCGGCATCTGCAACCCCGGCAAGGTGATCCCGACGCCGCAGGCTATGCGGCGAGGTGCCCGGCCCGTACCGCGATCCACGCACTGGAGAGGATCGGGGTTGCCGAGCGTCTCTAGCGTCGAGGAAGCGTCGTCGCTGCTCGCCGCAGCGCACACGGAAGGCCGCCGGCTCCGCATCGGCGACGACGTGCGCGCGGACGGGATGAACCGCATCCTCGAGCACGATCCCGGCGATCTCACGTGCACCGTCGAGGCGGGCGTGCGGCTCTCGGAGCTGCGCGCGAGCGCTCGCCAGCAGCAGGCCAGCGCCTGTCACTCGACCCACCGGGCGATCCGTCGATCGGCGCGCTGCTCGCCCGCAACGTCTCCGGCCCGCTCCGCCACCGCTTCGGCGCGCCGCGCGACCTCGTCGCTCGGCGCGACGCTCGTTCTCGCCGACGGGACGATCGCGAATGCGGGCGGCAAGGTCGTGAAGAACGTCGCGGGCTACGACCTCGCGCGACTCGTCTGCGGATCCGAGGGCCGTCTCGCGCCTTCATCGCGCGCGTCAGCTTCCGTTTGCACCCGCTGCCGAAGGCGACGCGCGCACGATCGTGGTCGAGACGGAGCGACGCGGCCGCCGGTGGCCGGCACGCTTCTCGCATCGCAGCTGCAGCCGAGCGCCCTCGACGTCCTCCACCCCGGTCGTGTGGCGGCGCTGTTCGAAGGGATCCGACCGCGCGGTGCAGGCGCAGGTCGAGACGCGCCCAGAGCACTCGTCGGCGCCTCGAGAGAGCCGAGGCGGCGGTCTGGGACGAGTCGCGGCAGCCGCCAGGCTGACGCGCGCAGGCGCGCGCTCCGCTTTGCGCCGGGGGAGCTCGTGGCGACGCTGGAGCAGCTCGACGACGCGATCGTCCGCCCAGCGCTCAGGCGTGGCGTACCTTCCCGCGCCGCACGGCCGAGGCATCGGATCCCCTCGGCTGCCCGCCTGTTCGACGCGGATCCGCCGACAGCTCGATCCTCAGGAGTCCTCGCCGCGTGATCCGCGAGTACGTCGACGACTGCGTCCACTGCGGGTTCTGCCTGCCGACCTGCCCGACGCTACGTCGCTCTGGCGCGAGGAGATGGACTCGCCGCGCGGGCGGATCCACCTCATGGACGCGCGACTCGACGGCACGATCGCGCTGAACGCCACGGTGGCGCCAGCACTTCGACCGCTGCCTCGGCTGCATGGCCTGCGTGTCGTCGTGCCCGTCGGGCGTTCGCTACGACCGACTCATCGAGAGCACGCGCGCGGCGGTCGAGGACGAGGTCGAGCGGCCGCTGGGCGATCGCTTCGTCCGCGGGCTGCTCTTCCGGCTTCTCCCCTACCCGGGCCGCATGCGCGCGCGCGCTCACGCTGGCGCCGATCGGCCGCGCTGCTGCCGATGCCGAAGCGGCTCCGGCCGCTCGTCGAGATCGCGCCACGCTGGCGCGGGCACGGCGACGAGTCGCCGACTGTGACTCCTGCTGCCGGGCACGCGCACGCGCACGGTCGGCCTCCTCACGGGCTGCGTCCAGCGCGCGGTCTTTCCCGACGTGAACGCGGCCACCGCGCGCGTGCTCGCGGCGGACGGCTTCGAGGTCGTCGCGCCTCCGCAGGGCTGCTGCGGCGCGCTCTCGGTGCACGCGGGCCGGCGTCGACGAAGGAAGGCGTTCGCGCCGCGCACTCGTCGACGCATTCCAGAACGTCGACCTCGTCGTCGTGAACTCGTCAGGCTGCGGGTCGCACCTGAAGGAGCTCGGCTGGCTGCTCGGAGACGAGCGCGCGGCAGTCGTTCTCGGCACAGGTCCGCGACGTGCGGCGAGCTGCTCGGCAGCGAGATGCCACGCGCGAGCGTCGCGCCATCCGCTCCCGATGAAGGTCGCGCTGCAGGACTCGTGCCACCTCCGCCACGCCCAGCGTCTCCCGCTGTCGTCCGCTGTCGTCGCTCTCCCGCATTCCCGGGCTCGAGGTCGTCGAGCCGGCGGAGCAGGACCTCTGCTGCGGCTCGGCCGGGATCTACAACGTCGTGCAGGCGGACGCTGCGCGCGAGCTCGGCGACCGCAAGGCCGCGCACGTCCTGGCGACGGGCGCGCAGGCGTACGCAAGCGCGAATCCCGGCTGCCTCGTCCAGGTATCGCAGGGGCTGCGACGCCGGGCGGCAGCTGCTACCCGCGCTTCACCCCGTCGAGCTCATCGACGCCTCGATCCGAAATGTCGGGTCGGCGTCGACTGCTCACCGCGAGCTGCTGCGCCGCTAGCGCTCGTTCGCATGGCCGAGCGCGAACGAGCTCCGAAACGTCGCGATCGTCGCGCACGTCGACCACGGCAAGACGACGCTCGTCGACGCGCTGCTGTGGCAGTCCGGTGCGTTCCGCGCGAACCAGGACGTCGCCGAGCGCGTGCTCGACACGATGGACCTCGAGCGCGAGAAGGGCATCACGATCCTCGCCAAGAACACGGCTGTCCGCTACGGCGGGACGAAGATCAACATCATCGACACGCCGGGCCACGCCGACTTCGGCGGCGAGGTCGAGCGCGGGCTGACGATGGTCGACGGCGTGCTTCTGCTCGTCGACGCGAGCGAAGGCCCGCTGCCGCAGACGCGCTTCGTGCTGCGCAAGGCGCTCGAGGCGCAGCTCCCGGTGATCCTCGTCGTCAACAAGGTCGACCGGCCCGACGCGCGCATCGAGGCGGTCGTCAACGAGGTCTACGAGCTCTTCCTCGACCTCGACGCGGACGAGAGCCAGATCGAGTTCCCGATCGTCTACTGCAACGCGCAGGGCGGGCCGAGCGTCGCTCGAGCCCGATCCCGACGCCCTCGAGCCTGATCTTCGCCCGCTGCTGGACCTCGATCCTCGAGCACATCCCTGCGCCGATCTACGACGAGAGCCACCCGCTGCAGGCGCTCGTCACGAACCTCGACGCATCGCCGTACGTCGGCCGACTCGCGCTCTGCCGCATCGTCCAGGGAGACGATCCGCGTGGTCAGCCGATCGCCTGGTGCCGTGCGAACGGGACGATCGAACGAGCGAAGGTCACCGAGCTGTACGTGACCGAGGCTCTCGACCGGGTGGAGGCCGACCGAGGCGGGGCCTGGAGAGATCATCGCCGTGGCGGGACTTCCGGACGTGACGATCGGCGAGACGCTCGCCGATCCGGACGACCCGCGGCCGCTTCCGGTGATCGGCGTCGACGAGCCCTCGCTATCGATGACGATCGGGATCAACACCTCGCCGCTCTCCGGCCTCTCCGGCGACAAGGTCACGGCGAACACTGGTCGAGGCCCGGCTCCGTAGCGAGCTCGTGGGCAACGTCTCGCTCCGCGTCTTCCCGACGGAGTCGCCGGACGCCTGGGAGGTACAGGGACGTGGCGAGCTCCAGCTGGCGGTGCTCGTCGGAGCAGATGCGCCGTGAAGGCTTCGAGCTCACGGTCGGCAAGCCTCAGGTCGTGACGCGGCGAGATCGACGGCACGGTGCACGAAGCCGGTCGAGCGCGTCTCGGTCGACGCGCCCGAGGAGTACCTCGGCGTCTTGACGCAGCTGTTCGCGCTGCGCAAGGGCCGAACCGAGGCGCTCGTCAACCACGGCAGCGGTTGGATTCGGATGGATGTCCTCGTTCCGGCGCGCGGGCCTCATCGGCTTTCGCACGGAGTTCCTGACCGAGACCCGCGGCACGGGGATCCTGCATCACGTCTTCGAGCAGCTTCGAGCCCTGGTTCGGCGAGCTCCGCACGAGGCCGACCGGCGCGCTCGTCGCCGACCGCGCGCGGAAAGACCACCTCGTACGCGATTCTGAACCTGCCAGGAGCGCGGCTCGCTCTTCGTCGCCCCGGGGTGGACGTCTACGAGGGGATGATCGTCGGCGAGAACGCGCGTCCGCGACGACCTCGACGTGAACGCGACGAAGGAGAAGAAGCTGACCAACACGCGCGCGCAGCTTCAGCCGATACCACCGTTCGACTGATTCCGCCGCGGCCGCTCTCGCTCGACCTTGCGCTCGAGTACATCCGCGAGGACGAGTGCGTCGAGGTGACGCCGACCGACATACGGCATGCGGAAAGCCGAGCTGTCGGCGCAAAAGCGGCAGACCGCCGCGAACCGCAAGTCGCGCGGCCTCGCGCCCGTCTGAGCCGGCGTCGACGGCGACTGCGACTCGCAGCTCGTCCAGCCGGTCGACGCGAGCGAGCGACGGGAACAGCTTCCACCAGACGCCGGCGACGACGACCGTCACCACTCCGCCGAGCACGACCGCCGGAACGGCGCCGATCAACGCCGCCGCGACTCCTGATTCGAACGCGCCGAGCTCGTTCGACGCGCTGATGAAGACCATCTCCACGGCATTGACGCGCCCCCGCAGCTCGTCGGGCGTCACGAGCGGCAGGATCGTCTGGCGCAGAACGACGCTCACCATGTCCAGCCCCGCGCCGACAGCGAGCGCGAGCATCGAGAGCCACATCGAGCGGGAGAGCCCGAAGACGACCATCGAGACGCCGAAGCCCGCGACGACGGCGAAGCAGCATCGGGCCGGCCCTGCGGCGGATCGAGGTAGCGGGCGATGGCCGAGCGCCGTGATGAGAGAGCCGATAGCGGGGGCGGCGCGCAGGAGACCGAGACCCGTCGGCCCGACCTCGAGGATGTCCTTCGCGAAGATCGGGAGCAGCGCGACGGCTCCGCCGAACAGCACGGCGAAGAGATCGAGCGAGATGGCGCCGAGCAGGACGTTCGTGCGCCGGATGAGCCGAACCCCCGCGAGCACCTCGTTGAGCCCGACCGCCGACTCCGCCGCAGGCTCGCGCCCGCTTCGCAGCGCCACCACGGAGACGAGCGCGACGACTGCGAGCATGATCGCCACCACGTACACGAGCTCGGGCTGGATCGCGAAGAGAAGCCCGCCGACCGCCGGAGCCTATGACGCCCGAGAGCTGGAACGCCATCGATCGCTGCGCGAGCGCGCTGACGAGGATCTCCTCGGGTACGAGCGACGGCGTGAGCGCCCGACCGGCGGCGCGCCGATCGCGCTCCCGACGCCCTGCACGAACGCGAGCGCGAAGAACGGCCACACGTGCCCCGTGTCGACGATCGTGCACCGCGAGCAGTCCGCGAGAGGACGACGAGGTTGAGGAGCATCATCACGACGAGCACGTAGCGCCGAGGAAAGCGATCCGCCAGCTGCCCGGCCGGGAGCGCGAGCAGCAGCAGCGGGAGGAACTCCGCCAGTCCCAACAGGCCGAGGTCGAGCGCGTTGCCTCGGATCGACGTAGACCTGCCACCCGATCGCGACGAACGACATCTGCAGCGCGAAGGCCGTCGGCGACCATCGACACGAGGAAAGCGCGAAGTCGCGATGCCGCAACGCAGATCGGCCGGCGCGACTCATGCGGTGAGACCTACGCAGCCGCGGGCTCGTCGCTCGGCGTCTCGTCGTCGACGCCGAACTCGACCTCGAGCTTCATGATCCGCGAGCCGTCGACCTCGACGACCGTGAGCAGCAGGCCGTCGGTCCGCACCGCGTCGCCGACCTCCGGGCGCGCGGCCGAGCTCGCCGAACACGAGCCCCGCCATCGTGTGGAAGTCCTCCTGCTCGAGCTCCGTGCCGAACTCCTCGTTGAAGTCGTCGATCGTGAACGTGCCGTCGATGCGGATGCGTGTCTCGTCGATGCCGCTCGACCGACGTCGTCCGGGAGGTCGAACTCGTCCTCGATGTCGCCGACGATCTCCTCGAGCAGGTCCTCGAGCGTGACGATCCCCTCCATCGTCGCCGTACTCGTCGATGACGATCGCCATGTGCTGCTTCTCGCGCCGGAAGTCGGCGAGCAGCGCCGCGAGGTCCTTCGTCTCCGGGACGACGTACGCTGGGCCGGAGCGATCGACTTCGAGCTCGACCGACGCGATGCCGCGGTCGTGCATCGCGCCGAAGAGGTCGCGCACGTGGAGGATCCCGACGATCGTCGTCGAGCGAGCCGCGGTACACCGGATAGCGCGTGAACGGCGAGTCGACGCGACCGCGGCAGGGCCTCCTCGGGCGGCATGTCGACGGAGATGCGCGACGACGTCCGGGCCGCGGCACCATCACAGCGGAGACCTCCTTCGACGGCGAAAGTCGAAGACCTTGTAGAGCATCTCTCCTCCTCGGCCTCCTGGAGCTCGCGCCGACGTCCTCGGCCGCGGCGACCGAGTGGCGGATGTCCTCCGCGTGTAGCGCGAGCATCCCGGCGGGCGCCGGGTTGACGCGAAGCAGCACGGAGTACCGCGTTCAGCCGACACCTGCAGTAGCCACACGATCGGGTGGGCGACGCGGCCGAGGAAGTCGAGCGGGACGGCGAGCACGATCGCCGAGCGCGCTCGGCCTTCTGCAGCGCAACCGCCTTCGGCACGAGCTCGCCGAGCACCACCGAGAAGTAGGTCAGGATGGCGAAGGCGATGAGGAAGCTCACCGTCGCTGACAGGGGTGGCTCCATCAGATCCGAGATCAGCGGCTCGCCGATGGCGCCCGATGAGGATCGCGAAGATCGTGATCCCGAGCTGCGTCGAGGAGATGAAGCGAACGGGCTCGTCCATCAACCGCAACGCCGCACTGGGCGCCACGACTGCCGTTCCCGGCGCGCTCCTCCAGCCGCGCCCGGCGGGCCGTGATCAGGGCGTACTCGGCCGCCACGAAGACCGCGCTCCCCAATACGAGGATGAACACGACCAGGATGCGGAGGAGAACGCTCACGCCCCGTCAGGGGCGCCGGTACTCGGCGGGATTTCGTCGCCCACGATGATCAGGCGGCAGTATAGGTAACCGCCCCGTCGACCTCATGGCGGTGCGCAGCCCTGCTGGACGGAGTCGCTCGAGGTGCGAAAGCGTCTCGGCGATCGCGAAGCGGCGCCCCGCAGCGGGAAGGTCCGCTCCGAAGAGCGCGAACGAGAGCTGGTATCCGTCACGTGGCTCAGTCCCGAGCGCGCGGCGACCGTCTCCGCCGAGGCGGAGCCGGTGATGTTCCTGCAGCTCGCGCGCGCGTCCGGCCGGATCATCGATCGGCTCCCCGTGACCGGGCAGCGCGATCCGCGGCTCGAGCTCGATCGTGCGGTCGAGCGCAGCGAGGTAGTCCCCGAGAGGATCGGGCCGGCGCTCGCGGGCCAGAGCTCAACGGTCGGCGTGATGCGGCCGAGCAGATGATCCGCCGCAACGAGCACGCCGTCACGGACGAGGCAAGCACGCTGACCGTCGCGTGACCCGGTGCGGCGACGAGCTCCCAGCCATCCACGTGCTCGCCGGCCTCGACGAGGATCGGATCGCGCTGATAGCGGATGAACGGGCGGTAGACAGAGCTCTGGCCGACGAGCTCCTCGGTCACGTCGTCAGGCGCACCGTGGAGCTCGAACCAGTCGATAACGTCGCTCCGACCAGGCGGGATTTCCCCAGACGAGCTCGCACTGCGCGTAGTCGAGCGTGCCCTGGACGACGGGGGCGCCCGTCAGCTCGTGGAGATCGGCGGCTGCGCCGGCATTGGTCAGGGTGGAAGTGCGTGACGAAGACCGTCGCGACGCGCCCGCCTCCAGCCTGGCTCGAGCTCCGCCGCCCACGTCTCCTTCGCGTCGGGAAGACCCACGCCCGTGTCGACGAGCGTCCAGCGCGTCGTCGCCGGGCGGGAGGTACGCGTGGACGATGCCCGGGTCGTGTCGGCAGCGTCAACGCGTGACGCGGCGGATCCCGTCGCCGAGCTCGTCCATCGCACGACTCTAGCCCGGCCGCAGCGCGCTCCTTTGTCGTGATCGAACGTATGTTCTACTCTGTCATCTCGGTGCGAGTCGACTACCGGATCGAGCCGTGCAAGTCGGCGCTCACCCAGGTGCGCGGCATGCCGTTCCGCTGGTCGCTCAACCCGCCGCATGCATCTGCGGATGCGTGGCACGTGCTGCGCGTTTCTGTTATCGCCCAACAGTCACTTCGTTCCACCACGGCCAGGCGCGAAGTGATGGATGACATGGTTCCGTGAAGGGCCAATTGCATGCCTGCGGCAGCGTCGTGCGGGGACTCCAAGCCGCTCCGGCTCGCCGAAGCCGAGTCCAAGCAAAGAGCTGCGCACGCGGGATGTGCGCCAGCGCTGCGCCAGTGGCCCAGGTCTCGATCGACTACGCGTTACGAAGGTGACACTCCGACTCACCAAGTAGATGCAGGGTGCCACCACCTCCCCCTCGCGAGCTGCTCGCGTCTGGGGCGTGCCCGAGGGGGCATCACGGGTTGAGTCGGAACGGCGGGTACTCGTCGGTGACGAGGATGAATGCGTAGCCAACGACCCGGTTAGTCCAGCGGAGGACGCCGAGGACGAAGTCGAACAGGCCGCGCGGGATAGCGGCCGGTGAAGAGGATCACAAACCAGGCGATCACCACCGAGATCACGGCCGCGATCCAGAGGAAGACGAGCAGGATGTAGTGGGGGATCGCGAGCAGCCACTTCACGAGCGGCAGCCAGCGGTTGAGGCCCTGCTTCGCGTCCGGGTAGGGAAAGTCGAGCGCGACACCCTGTTCGCTCATCGGTAGAGGGGTAGCGGTCGTCCATGAGGGCGAGATAGACGCCGATCCGGTTCGCGAACCTGAGGAGTTCGAGGTTCCAGTCGAACCACCAACGCGGGTACTTCTGCCGGAACACGATCATCAGCAGCGGCGCCAGGAACAGCACCCCGCCGGTCGCGCTGGCGAACCTCCAAGCCATGCTCGCCGGGGGCCGAGGCTGCCGATGCTGGCGGCGACGATCAAGATCGGGATCGCGACGATCAACCTGAACGCCGTGGTGCCGCGGTTGAGCTCGCGATCCGGGTACTCCACTGAGAAGCGCACCGGATAGTCCGGCTCGCCTGCTCGTCTGGCTGCTTGACTCCATGGCTTTCCGGCCTCCAGTTCGTTCGTAGCCCCGGCCCCGAGAAGGCCGGGTATCAACGCGTTGAACCATAACGCGCGGAACGTCGAGGGCGCTGGGCATCGACCCACCCCCTCCCCGCGAAGTGCTCAGGCGTGGGGCCTGCTCGCGGAGTAGTGCGTAGTCAGGGCTGGCGACGAACTGGTCAACCCGCTGGTCAACTTCTGGTTGTGCGACGTGGTGCTCCGTGAGGTGGAAGTGAGTTCATGCCGTCTCGTCGCGTCACGTAGTGCCCAGAGACGTATTCTCGCCTCCTTTGCAAGCCGGAGGTCACCGGCAGGTGCTCGGTGTGTCGTTCAGTTGGTCTCTCAACTGAACTGATGGGTTACGCACCGGACGCACGTGCTGTTACGTCAGGCACTTCGAGCGGCGCGCAGATCGCCCGTCCGACGATCGGTACGGCCGGTCGATTCGCATCAAGCCAAATGTCGCCGAGGTGCTCCGGCGCGAGCTCGCGCGCCCTTCCTGGAACCACGACGAAGTCGCGCTCGGCACCGCGACCGATCCCGTACCAGCCTGCTGAAGCGCGGTTCCGGCTCACGCGTTCGTGCATCCAGGAGCTCGCTGCATCGGGAACGCCGCTCTCCATCGTCACGCGCGGCCCGCTGATCGTCCGCGACATCGACGTCCTCCAGGCGGCGGCGCGGCGAAGTGCCGGTCAGCGTGTACGTCTCCCTCCCCACGCTCGACGCGCGCGTCTGGCGCACCACCAGAGCCTGGCACGGCACCGCCTGCGAGCCGCCTGCGAGCGATCCGCGCGCTCGCGGATGCGGGCATCGAGGTCGGGGTCGGAATGGCTCCGATCCTGCCAGGGCTCTCCGACCGGCCCGAACAGCTCGAGGCGAGTTGTAACCGCGGCGCGTGCAGCGGGAGCGCGCGGCGTCTGGGCCAGCGTCGTCCACCTTCGCCCGGGTGTCCGCGAGCACTTCCTCGAAGCGCTCGCCCGCGACTGGCCGGAGCAGGTGGCGCACTACGAGGCACTCTTCGGAACACGCGCGACGTACCTCCCCGCGGCGGTCGCCAACGCCAATCACGGATCCCGCCCGTCGCGCGAGGGCTTCGACGCGCTTCTCGAGCAGTCGCCAGCCGGTGCGCGCGCAGCCACGCGCGGCTCGCTCTCGCGCCTCTGACAGGAAGGATCATCCGAGGCCGCGCCGTAGTATCGCCTCGCCTGGCCGACGAGATCACATGCCTCATCGCCGACGACCACGAGGTCGTCCGCGAAGGCCTGCGCCTCGCGCTCTCGCGCTCGCCGCAGATCCGCGTCGATCGGCGAGGCGACCGACGGCGACGTCCGCGGTCGCGCTCGCGCGAGCGGCGCCGGCCGGACGTGGTGATCATGGATCTGCGCATGCCCGGCATGGACGGGCTCGAGGCGACGGAGCAAGTCCTCGAGCAGGCGTCCCGACACGGCGGTGCTCATCTTCACCGCGTACAGCGAGCGAGCGCTGCTCCAGCGCGGCCTCGAGTCGGGCGCGCAGCGGCTACATCCTCAAGGAGGCGCCGCACGAGACGCTCCTGCGCGCGATCGAGAAGGTCGCCAGCGGGCGAGACGTTCGTCGACCCGGCGCTGATGCCCGAGTTCGTCGCCGGGCAGGGACAGGCGCGACATCCTCACCGCACGCGAGCGCGAGATCCTCGCAGCTGCTCGCCGACGGGATGTCGAACGCCGACGTCGCCGCCAAGCTCTTCATCAGCCAGGAGACCGTGAAGAGCCACGTGCGGCACATCCTCGCGAAGCTCGAGGCCGACACGCGCACGCAGGCGGTCGCGATCGCGCTCCGCGAGGCGATGATCGATTGACGTCCGACGAGCACCGAGCGAGGCCCTCCTCGCGGAGCGCATGCTCTCCGAGCAGGAGGAGCGTCGCCGACGTCGCGAGCTGCTCCACGACGGGCCCGTTCAGCAGTCGTCGGCGATCTCGCAGATGCTCGACGCCGGTCTGGCCGACCTCGAAGGCGGCGACGTCCGAGCGCGCGACGGAGGTCTTCGCGCGGGTCTCGAGCTGGCACGCGACGCGGCGCGCGACCTGCGTCAGCTCTGGCGACGACCTCGAGCCGCGCGTGCTCCACGAGCTCGGCTTCGCGTCCGCTGCAGGCGCGCTCGCCCGGCCGGCTCGTCGCGTCACGACGTCGAGATCGATCTCGACGTCGCGCATCGCCGACGAGCTCGGCGAGAACGCCGCCGTCGCCTGTACCAGATCCTCCGCGAGGCGACCGAGCAGGCGGTGCAGGCGCGGGACCGCTCTCGCGCATCGAGATCTCCGTCACGCCCGACGCGTACGGGAGGCGGCATCGAGTCTCATCGTCGCCGACGACGGTCCGCCGGAGCGCCGCGCAGCGGTGCTCGAGCGCGCTCGCCGAGCGCGCGCGGCGACGCTGCAACGGCCGATTCAGCTCGGAGGTCCGCCATCCGCGTGGGTTGACCATCCGGATCGACGTGCCGCCCGTCGCGGCGCATGCGCTAGGATCGCCGCGTGAGCGAACGGGGAACTGCGAGCTGCTTCTGCTCTTCGTCTGGTCGCCCGTCGGCTATCACGCTCATCGAGCGAACCGGTGATCCGCCGCGCCCCCGGCACCGAGGTCGAGGACGGCGAGCAGCGCTATCGAGTGCACGAAGATCGCGCCGCTCGCCACTGCCGGGCGACCCGCGCCCGTGCGCGTACCTGCTTGCTTAGCCTGATGCCAAACGGTCGTGCGGCATTCTGAGCGCCGCGACTCGCGGAGACGTAGCGCGTTGTTCAAGATCCTTACAGGCGCGATCGGGGTCCGCGCGAGCGATCTCCGATCTGGCGCAGAAGCTCCACTCAGCGGCTCGTTCTGGACGTTGTGCTCGGTCGCGTACGCGTCGACGAGCGCGTTCGATCGCCGTCGGCACTCTCGGGAACGCGTAGTTGATCTTCGACGAACGGCGTCCCACTTGTCCGGGAGCGCGTCCTCGGGGAAGATCGCCTCGACCGGGCACTCCGGCTCGCATGCACCGCAGTCGATGCACTCCTCCGGGTCGATGATCAGGATCCGCTCGAACTCGTGGATGCAGTCGACCGGGCAGACGTCGACGCAGGAGCGGTCTTTGATGTCGATGCAGGGCTCGGCGATGATGTACGTCACGACCGAGCGCCGAGCCTTAGCCACAGCGGACGGTCGCGCATGCAGGGAGCTGCTCGGCTACGCGGCGATCGACGCTCCGAGCGAGTCTCGTCGACGAGCCTGCCGCGGCCCGCTCGACGAGCGCCGACTTGACGATGACCCGGTCGAAGCCGGCCGTATGAGCGCGCTGGAGGCCCGACCTTGTCCGTGTGGTTCGTGAACCCGAGGATCGGGATGTCGGGCCAGGCGTCGACGACCTCGTCCGGCTCGACGCGTGCGATGTCCGCGATCACGAGGTCGGGTGCGTCGGACGCTGTCGCTCGTCACCAGGCGGTGCCCGTCGAGGCAGGCCCTCGAGTTTCCCGCGGAAGAAGAGGTCGACCCCCAACCAGCAGGATCGTCGCCACGCGCACGACACTAGCACCGCTCGCGGACGCCGATAATCGACGCGATGAGCCTCGGAGCGAGGGCTGAGCTGATCCGCGACGGGCGCGTACTTCGAGGCGCACGAGGAGCTCGAGGACGAAGTGGCGCAGCGCGCCCGAAGCCGAGCGGCGACTTCCTCCAGGGGCTCGTCCACGTCGCGGTCGCCTGGCACCACGCCGGACGCGGCGAACCGTCCCGGCTGCGAGCGCCAGCTCGAGAAGGCGGCGCGCCGGCTCGGTCCGCTACGCGCCGGCGCACCGCGGCGTCGACGTCGCGTCGTGCTCGGCGACGTCGCACGGCGCGCGGGGCCTGCGTCGCCGACGGGCTCGCTCGACCTTCCCGCTCCGCGCGTCATGATCAGAACGCGCGGGCTCGAGGCCCGAGCCACTCGAGGACGCGATTCAGGTAGCACGCGCAGGACGTAGAAGCGCTCGAAGAAGAGCAGAGCAGGCCCGAGCGCGACCATGATCGCGCCGCCGCCGATCTGGATCGCGCGGTAGTGGTCGCGGAGCCAGCGGAACGCCGACATCGCACGCGTGAAGAGCGCCGCCGGCCAGCACGAACGGGCACGGCGAGGCCGAGCGAGTACACGGCGAGGAGCGCGGCACCCTGGAGCGCCGTGTCCGAAGAGCCGGCGAGGACGAGGATCGCGGCCAGCACCGGGCCCGATGCACGGCGCGGCGCACACGGCGAACGCGCCGCCGAGGCAGGACGCGCGACCCGCGGCCGCGCGCCTCCTGCAGCGAGACCGGCCCCGACGAGTCGCTCCGGCCACGGCAGCAGGCCCATGAACGCGAGCCCGAACACGACGAGGACGAACCCGCGATCGCGCTCGAGCAGGAACTGGTCGCCGAGCATCCGGCCGCCCGACGCAGCGCCGCGCCGACCCCGAGCAGCACGAAGAACGCCGTGAAGCCGACGACGAACGGCACGCTCGACGCTGACGACTCGGCGCGCGGTGCCCGGCTGCCGAGCCGGTCGGCGTCGACAGCCGGAGACCGCCGACAGGTAGCGCGGGGACGAGCGGGAGCACGCAGGGCGCGAGGAACGAGACCATCCCCGCGAGGAACGCGACCGGGATCGACGTCCAGCTCACGCATCGGTCGAAGCGCGCGAGCTCGTCGTCGACGAGGCGCTCGAGCTGCAGGATCGAGCGGCTGGCGCTCGTCGGCCCGCGGGCGGACGGCTGCCGGCTCCACGACCGAATCAGGACGCGCGACGACGACCGCGCCGCCGGCGCAGCGCCGCCGAGCGGCAGCGAGCCAGGCGAGCAGCTCGAACCCGCCGCCGGGCGGCTCCGCGATGACCGCCGGGCCGAACTGGCGCGACGAGCGCGTCCTTGATCTCCGCTTCGCTGTCGCCCGCCGGCGATGCGTGCGCGGATGACACGCCTTCATCCGCTGCGCGATCGGAGCGTTCGACTGGTCGAGCGTCGTCTCGCAGACGGGGCAGACGAGCTCGGCCTCGAGATCGGCCGCCTTCGGGGTCGCGCGCCGCCGCGGCCACCGGCGACGAGCGAGCAGCGCACGAGCGCCGCGAGTCACGACGCGAGCTCGCATCGACGACAGCGCGCGCCTCGATCGCTGAGCGCAAGCTGGACGCGCTCCTCGTCCCCGTTCACCGCCCCTGCGAACGCACGCACCACGCGCCCGTCGCGGTCGATGACGAACGTCTCGGGAAGCCGCGTCACGCCGTAGCCGCCGATCGCGTCTCCCGGCCCGTCGTAGACGAGCGGGAAGCGTGAAGGTCGTAGCGCTCGGCGAAGCGGCGCGCGTCCGCGCGGAAGTCCTTCGCGTCGAGGCCGACGACGACGACGACCTCGGCGCGCGGTTCGCGCGCCACACCTGCTCGAGGTATGGCGCCTCGTCCTTGCACGGGATGCACCACGACGCCCAGACGTTGAGGACGACCGGCCTTCCCGCGCGAGCGACGACAGCGTGCGACTCGCCGTCCTCGTCGAGGCGCTCGAGCGTGAAGTCGGGCGCCGACGGCACGCTCGCCCGCGTTCGCGCTTCTTCGACGAGGTCGCCGCCCTCGTCGTGCAGAAGCGACCAGGCGAGCAGGATGAAGAGGAGCGCGACGAGGCCGATGGCCACGCCCTGGGCCACGAGCCGCGGCGCGAGCGCCATCGCGACTACTGGTCGATGATGAAGACCGGCGTGCCGACCTTCACGTGCTGGAAGAGCCACTCGGCGTCGGGAATCCGCATGCGGATGCAGCCGTGCGAGGCCGAGTAGCCGATCGACGCGGCGTCCGGCGTGCCGTGGATGCCGACGTATGGCGCGGAGAGACCCATCCAGCGCGTCCCGAGCGGGTTGCCGGGGCCCGGGCGGAACCGGCTGCGAGTCCTTGGCCCACGGAGAAGGGCGGCGGGTACCACCACGGGTTCCGCTGCTATGATTGACGATCTCGTAGTCCCCGAGCGGCGTCGGATATGCGGACTGGCCCGTCGCGACGCCAGAACGCTGCGGTCGTACTTGCGCGTCGTCGAAGAAGAGCAGGCGGTTCGAGCCGCGCATGATCACGATCGCCTCGTCGAGCTTCGGCCGACCACGACCTTCGGCTTCGTGATGTCGTACGGCAGCCGGATCGGCGAGCGCGCTGTTCGTCGCGAGCGCCGTGCGGATCGGATCGGCCGGTCGCGAGCCGCTTGAGGCGACGCCCTTCCTGCGACTCGATCGCGCCGCGGCTTCACGCCGTCGAGGCACGATCGCGCGCGTCGCGCGCCTTGCGGTCGATCCTGTGTCCCGAGGCGATCCACATACGCGGCGGACGCGACGCCTGCGAGACGCTCGACGTCGAGCGGAACGATCGCGCCTGGGCGCGCGAGCGCGCGCGCGGCGGATCGCCTTCGGCGAAGTTCGGCCTTCGCGCCGAGCCGCGTCCGGAGCAAGCTCGATCGTGCGCGCCTCGTCGACGACGACGAGCTGAGCGGCGCGCGCGTACGCCTTCGTTACGGCCTTGCTCGCCTGGTACGGCATGAGCCCGCCGACCCTGACGCCGCCGACGGTGACGCCGAAGCGCGATCGGCGCAGACCGCGGTCGGCGGCGGCGGCGGAGGTGGAACCGGCAGGCTCCGTCGGCGGCGGCTGCGTGTGGTAGTCGTCGGCGGCTCGGTCGTCTGACTGCGGCGAGCTCGTTCCGGCGCCGGCGGTCGCGCGCGAGACCGAACGCGGCTGCGAAGGCCGAGGAGTGCGCAGGCGACGAGGAGCGCTGCGCCGATGCGTGCGGGCCGACGCTTTCACGTTTCCAGTGTAGACGCGAAAATCGCGTGGATCGTGTGCGGTGACGTACCGCATCGACGCCTGCCGGCAGCGTCCACGCGCGCGAGATCGTCGGGATCGTCGACCGTCCAGGCGACGACCGGCAGCGCCGCGTCGCGTGCGCCGCGCGAACGCGCGCGCCGGTGATACGAGCGAGTGATGGATGACGGCCGCGCGTCGCACGCGTGATCACGCAAGCAGCGGCGCTCACCGAGCGGCGCGATGCCGTCGCAGCGCGCGCAAGCCCAGCTGCGAACCGATCGGCGCCGCGCCCGTCGTCCGAGATCCAGAAGACGCGTCAGGGAATCGTGATTCCCGACGCGATGCGCCGCCGCTGCGCGCGATCGCGCGAGCAGTCCCGAGGTAGAACGAGCTCACGAACGCTCCTGCTCCGCGAGGCCGAGTCGCCGCACGAGCCGCGACGACGTCGCGCTCGCGGCCGTCGACCTTGAGATCGAGGTGGACGCCCGTAGGCGGGCGCCTCCTCGACGAAGAAGCGCAGCAGCGCGTCGTCGAGCGTCGGCGTCTCGGGCACCGATCGTCTTCGAGGCGAGTGCGCGACGACGAGCTCGCCGCTCGCGACGCTGCGATGACGTCGAACTCGACGAGATCGACACCGACCTCCACCGCCGCTCGAAACGAGCCCGAGCGTGTTCTCGGGGGCCAGCAGTCGCCGCGCCGCGATGCCCGATGCTGCAGCGGCCAGCCGCTCGCGTCGCTCGAGCGAGATCACCGGCGTCGGCCTCGTCGGCAGGTAGTCCTCCTCGATGCGGCCGCCCTCGTGCCGCGTACTCGACGATCATCCGGTCGGTCAGCCACTCGACCGGCGCGCGGTCGTCGGTCAGCGGCCGACTGGCGGCAGCCGACCGGTCGTGTCGCGAGCGAGGTCGCGCGAGCGGCGCCAGCGTCGCGGCGGCCCGTTCGCAAGCCTGCCGTCAGGCTCCGACGCGGCGAGCGGCTCGGTGAGGCCGAGCACGAAGGTATTGAAGCGAAGCGCCGGCCACTCGAGGACCTTCGGGAAGTCGGCGGCGAGCGTCCCTGCCCACTCGCGGCGACGAGCCGCTTGTCGTCGGGCACGGCCGCGACGTTCAAGCACGACGATGCCGCCAGGCGTCAGGTGATCGCGGACGAGACGGAAGAACTCACGGGTCGCGAGGTAGAACGGGACGTACGGCTGCCGATACGCGTCGACGACGATGAGGTCGTAGCGCTCGTCCGTCGAGCGCAGGAACGGCGTGCGTCGACGCTGTGTACCGCGAGCCGCGGGTTGTCGCCCATGCCGAAGTACCGCCAGCCGATGCGCGTGACTCACGGCAGGATCGAGCTCGACGCCGTCGACCGCCGCCTTGGGGTAGTAGACGCCCGAGCGCGCGCGCGGTCGTCCCCCCGGCGTTGCCCAGGATCGCGACACGCTCGAGCGGACGGCCGAGCAGTGGCGGCACGCGCGAGGTACGCGTCCCACTCCCCACCCGTCAGCACGGAGTCTGCCCGCCAGACGGAGTGGATCGCGACGCCCTCGTTCAGGTGCAGGACGCGCCGGCCGTCGGGCCGTTGCGACGACGCGCGATGTACTGGTAGGCGGGACGTCTCCTCGTGGATCAGGCCCGCCTCGGCCTTGATCGCGCCCGGCGGCACGACGAGGAGCGCCGCGATCAGCGCAGTGGCGAGGAGGTAGCGCGCTCCGAGCATGAAGCAGGACGTCGCGGCGACGAGTGCCGGCGATCACGAGGAACGTCCGCTGCGTCCCGATCGCCGGAGATGAGGACGAGTGCCGGAAGGAACGTCCCGAGCAGTGAGCCGGCGGTCGACAGCGCGTACAGACGGCCCTGCGACCGCGCCGGCCGTCGCGATCGACGAGACGGCGAGCCGGATCGCGAACGGCGAGACCATCCCGAGCAGCACGACGGGCGGCGCGCAGAGCAGCACGTACGGCGAGGAAGCTCCCGATCACGGCGCCCGCTGACGCGGTGTCGAGGCCTTCGACCGGTGTAGGTCGAGGAACGGCTTCGCGGCGAACGGGATCACCGCGATGAACGCGGCGGCGGCGAGCACGATCGCTCCGAGCAGCCTCGGCTCGGACGGCGATCCGCCAGCACGTCCGCCGAGCCAGTAGCCGAGCGCGAGCGCGCCGAGGACGATCCCGATGAGGTTCGCCCAGACGATGGTCGGACGAGCCGAAGTACGGGCGCGAGCAGTCGGGAGGCCGTGATCTCGGTCGCGAGCGCGCCGATCCCGGCGCCGAACACGAGCGCGCCGAGCGCGAATCTGCCGGGCCTCTGCCGCGGCTGCGACTGTCGGTCATCTACAGGCCGAAGACGCGCTCGATCTCACCGAGCGTTCGCGCCGCGAGCACCGCCGCGACCACGACGACGAGCGCGACGAACGAGCCAGAAGCGAACACCCGCCCAGCGCTTCTCGCGATGCCTGCCGAGCCCTCGCCGCTCGCTTCGCGCGGTGGTGCAGGTACGACCGCGGGATCGCGTCGGGATCGAGCGGAGGCTCGTCCTCGACGGGTGGCGGTTGCGGGATCGACGATGCTGGACGGGCCACGAGCGAATTCTAGAACCGAGATTCCGTCGCGTGAAGCCTGTCCCGTCGGTAGGAGGTCATATGCTTCACGCGATGGAGCGCCCGAGAGGACGAGGACGGCATGTCGTTGCCGGGTGCCGAGCGAGCTCTCCGGCATGGGCGGACGTCTCACATTCCTCTTCGGCTTGCTCCTCGCCGTCTCTGCGCTGACAGGGCTGGTACTCGGGCGATGGCAACGGCACGACGGTATCCGTCCTCGGCTGGCACACCGGCACGATCGGGAAGATCGTGCTGTTCCTCGGTCTCGCGGCCATGCGTCCTCGTCGTCGTACGCGAGCGCGGCGTGAGCATGCCCGCGTCGGTGCCCGAGAGCCTCGTCGTCGATCGGCATCGGCTCGATCGCCACGATCCTCGTCCTAGTTCGTATCGTCTCGATCCCCGACAGCTTCTTCTTCGCGAGCCGCGGGATCGGCATCTGGATCAGCCTCGCCTGCGCCGTCGGCATCATCCTCGCCGGCCTGCTCGAAGCAGTCCGACGAGCTGTCAGACCCGGTAGTCGGAGCTGGTGACCGTCACGGTCACCGTGCGGGGCGGGGCGTCTTGTGGAAGAGGTGCTGAGCGTGCGCACGATCGTCTCGGGAGCCAGTTGGCTTCGGCCGCTCGTCGAGCGTCCGCGCAGAATGCGATTCCGAGCAGAAACACCAGCACGGCGCCGATCACGATCAGCGCGGCACGAACCACCGGGCGCCGACGTCTTGTCGCGCGCGCGGCCCGTCTCGCGACTCGGTCGCTCGAGCATCGTCACGGTGCGTAGTCCACTGCCCCACGCGCATAGACGTGGAAGGCCGCGCCCTCGACCAGCGCCAGCGTGCGGGGCCATCCCGGAGCGTCCTGTTCCGACAGCACGTCGTGCGCCCAGCCATCGGCGCTCGAGTACGCATTGGCGAGCTCGCGGAGCGTGAACGTGCCGCCGACTCGTCGCCGGAGCTCCGTCGTGATCACATCGAGCTGAGACCGCAGGCGCTCCTCCGAGCACCGGGTCACGCGCCATCGCGGCGACGTCGCGGTATGCGAGCTCCACTCCAGTCGCGCGCTCTCGACGTCGGCCGACACGAGGCGGCAGATTAGTGAAGGTCAAGTCCTGTACAGCAGCGTTCGCGCGGCCACGGATCGACGACCTCCTCGAGCATGCGCTCTCCGAGCTCGTAGCCCGGCCGAGCGAGGGCGTACGCGATATGCGCATGGAGGCACTTCAGATGCGCCGGCGAACGCGAGCCGCCGATCCGCAGGTCGAGCGACGCTCCACCATCCGTGCCACGCGAGTGACCGGCGAGCTCCCGACGCAATTCCGCGTTGCTCGCTCGTTGCCCGCTCCAGTGACTCCCGCAGCGCCTCGTCCGAAGCCGCCGCGTCGCTCCAGCGCTCACGACACCGCCCTGCCGCTTCGAGGCGCGCGATCGCCGAGACGAGGTGCGGGCAGGTGACGTAGTACGTCGTCGGAAAGGGCCTCCCTCGAGTCGTACGGTCCTTGCCTCGGTCACCGCCGGCAGACCGAAGGGACAACGGACGACCACTCGCCCGAAGGCGCGCGGAGGGCGCCCGAGCTGCCGTTCGACGACAGCGCGATCGTCCATGAGCCAAGCCTACGGCCGAGTGCCGTCGCCCGAGCTGCGAGCCTTGCGCCAGGCCGGGATGCCCTTCACCACGAACAGGCGCTCGCCCGGCTTCACGTAGCCGATTCGCCGCGCTTCACGCTCGATCGAATCGACGCTCGTAGAGTTGACCAGCCGGAGCTCGAGCTCGGCCTTGACGAGCCGAAGCGACTCGACCGTCGGCGCGACTCGTCGCGAGGTCGTTGCGCGTCTCGAGGTACGAGGCGATCGGCCGGTAGTAGAGATAGACGCGAGACCCGACGATCGCGACTGCCCACAGCAGTCGAAGACGGCGACGCCCGCTGCGCTGCTGTCTCGTTCGACGTCCCGACGACGCCTTCTCCTTGGCCCTCCCTGCCACGACGCCAGGTTCGGCGTGCGGTCGCGCAGCCCTCCCCGGCTCAGGCGACGTCGACCTTGATCACGTTCGTCGAGCCGGGGATGTTCACGGCGGTGCCGGCGGTGAGGACGACGCGGTCTCCGGGCGCCGACGATTCCGGCGTCGCGCGCAGCCGCGATCGAGCGTCCCCAGAGCTCCTCGACGTCGGTGACCTCGGGTCGATCTCGAGCGGCGTCACACCCCACTCGATCGCCATGTGCTGGCAGCGAATGCGGCGGCGTGGGTCAGCGCGACGATCGGCCGGCGCGGGCGCAGGCGTGCGACGGCAGACGCCGTGCGACCGGTGAATGTCGGCACGAGGATCGCCTTCGCTCCGAGCGCCTCGGCGAGGTCGCAGGCCGCGTTCGACATCGCGCGGCCCGACGGTCGGCTGCTCAGCGCGGACGGGATCTGGTGCCGGTAGCCGAGGCTCGGCTCGACCGCACGCGCGATGCGCGTCATCATCGCGACCGCCTCGATCGGGATACTCGCCGACCGCGGTCTCGCCGGAGAGCATGAGCGCCGACGTGCCGTCGAGGATCGCGTTCGCGACGTCGGACGCCTCGGCCCGCGTCGGCTCCGGCTGGTGGATCATCGACTCGAGCATCTGCGTCGCGGTGATCACCGGCTTGCCGCGCTCGAGCGCGCCGAGCGATGATCCGCTTCTGCAGCGAGCGGGACCTCGGCCGCTCCGATCTCGACGCCGAGGTCGCCGCGCGCGACCATCACGGCGTCCGTCTCGTCGAGGATCTCGTCGAGCGGCGATCGACCTCCTCCTTCTCGATCTTGGCGATCACCGCATGCCGCGAGCCGGCGAGCCTCGATCAGCGTGCTCGAGCGCCGCGACGTCGGAGGCCGAGCGGACGAACGAGAGCGCGACGATAGTCGACCCCGAGCCCGAGCGCGAAGTCGAGGTCGTCGAGGTCCTTGCTCGGTCAGCGACGGGATCGGAAGCGGGACGCCGGGCAGGTTGACGCCCCTTGTGCGACGCGACGACGCCGCCGTCGACGACCTCGCACACAGCTCGCCGCGCTCGTCCATGCGCGTCGACGCGCGAGCCTGACGTGGCCGTCGTCGATCAGGACGTCGTTGCCGGCCTGGAGAACGGAGCCGAGCACGTCCGGCGCTGATCGGCAGGTCGCCGTCGCTGCGCCGACGTCCTCGCCGGCGATGACGACACCGTCGCCGCGCATCGAGCATCAGCCGGCTGCGTCGAGGTCGCCGATCGCGGAGCTTCGGGCCCTGCAGGTCGGCGATCAGCGCGATCGGCCGGCCCGCCTCCGCCTCGGCCTCGCGAACGCGGCGAGCGCTGGTTCGCGTGGTCGTCGTGGGTGCCGTGCGAGAAGTTGAGCGCGGGCGCCGTCCATGCCGGCCGCGATCGAGCGCCGCGATCGCTCCGGGCGTCGACGACGCGCGGGCCGATCGTGGCGACGATCTTCGTGCGCCGGACGAGGCATCGCCCAGGCTAGCGGCCGCGCGCGAGAAGGCGTCCCAGCCCGGATACATCGGCCTGCATCGCCAAGCTGATCCTCGATCCGCAGCAGCTGGTTGTACTTCGCGACGCGATCGGTGCGCGACGGCGCGCCGGTCTTGATCTGGCCGGCGTTCGTGCGCGACGGCGAGGTCGGCGATCGTCGCGTCCTCGGTCTCGCCCGAGCGGTGCGAGATGACCGCGCGCGTAGCCGCTGCGCTGCGCGAGCTCGATCGCCGTCGAGCGTCTCGGTGAGCGTGCCGATCTGGTTGACCTTGACGAGGATCGCGTTCGCCGACGCCCTCGCTCGATGCCCGCGCTGCGAGGACGCTCGACGTTCGTGACGAACAGGTCGTCGCCGACGAGCTGCACGCGGCTCGCCGAGCGCGCTCGGTGAGCGTCTGCCAGCCGTCCCCAGTCGTCCTCCGCCGAGCCCGTCCTCGATCGAGACGATCGGGAAGCGCTCGGCGAGGTCGGCCTAGAAGTCGATCATCGCCGCGCGGGTCGAGCGTCCGACCCTCGCCGGGAAGGCGGTAGCGCCGTCGCGAAGACCTCGCTCGCCGCCGGGTCGAGCGCGATCGCGACCGCGCTCGCGGTGCCCGGCGCGCTCCGCTGCCTCGAGGATCGCCTCGATCGCCGCCTCGGTCGACTCGAGATCGGGCGCGAAGCCGCCCTCGTCGCCGACGCCGGTCGAGAGCCCGCGCTCGTGGAGCACGCGCCTTCAGCGCGTGAAAGACCTCGGCGCCGATACGGAGCGCCTCGGAGAAGCGTCTCGGCGCCAGCCGGGGACGAGCATGAACTCCTGGAGGTCGAGCGCGATTCTGCGGCATGCGCGCCGCCGTTGATCACGTTCATCAGCGGCACCGGCAGCGTGCATCGCGCCGTCGTCGCCGCCGAGCCAGCGGTAGAGCGGGCTGCCCGGCATCGGCGGCCGCCGCCTTCGCGGCGGCGAGCGAGCACGCCGAGGATCGCGTTCGCGCCGAGCCGCGCTCTTGTTGGGCGTTCCGTCGAGCTCGATCAGCGGCTGGTCGAGCGCGCGCTGATCGTGCGCGTCGATGCCGCGCGAGACGGCGCTCGCGATCTCGCCGTTGACGTTCGCGACCGCACCGGCACGCCCTTGCCGCCGTAGCCGGTCGGGTCGCCGTCGCGCAGCTCGACCGCCTCGTGCTCGCCCGTCGACGCGCCGGACGGAACGGCCGCGCGCCGAGCGCCCGGACGCGAGTCGCACGTCGACCTCGAGCGTCGGGTTGCCGCGCGAGTCCAGGATCTGGCGAGCGTGACCTGGGCGATCGCGCTCACGCGAGCTCCTCCTTCGCCCGCTCGTAGTACGCGTCCTGGTGCGTCGAGCTCGAGGCGTCGTCCAGTCGTCGCCCGCGCCGCGCGGCGAGGTCCGCGGCGAGTCTCGACGCGCGCCCGTGAAGCGCCGCGTCGTCGCACGCAGCGCGAGCTCGGGATCGACGTTCGAGCCTGCGCGCGACGTTGACGACGGTGAAGAGCAGGTCGCCGAGCTCGTGATCGACGTCGGCGTCGGGCTCCGTCTCCGGAGCAGGCATGTCCGTGGCCGAGCGATCGCCGTCCTCGAGCTCACCGCAGCTCTCGCGCACCTGTGCGCAGCGGCCCGGTGAGGTCCGGCCAGTCGTAGCCCGACCGTGGCTGCGCTGCGCTGCACCTTGCGCGCCTGGAGCAGCGCCGGCAGCGCACTCGGGAACGTCGTGGAAGATCCCCTCGCGACCCTCCTGCTCGGTCTGCAGCGCCTCCCAGCGCTCCTGCACACGGCCCGGTGTCCGCGCGTCGGCGTCGCCGAACACGTGCGGGTGACGGCGGACGAGCTTCGCGTGCACGTCCGCGCGCGACGGACTCGAGATCGCCTCGCCCCGCTCCTCGAGCGAGCAGCGCGAGGAAGTAGACCTGGAAGAGAAGGTCGCCGAGCTCGCCACCGAGAGCGCATCGGCGTCACCCGCCAGGGCGGCATCGGCGACCTCGTACGCCTCTTCGACGGTGTGCGGAACGATCGTCCGCTCGGTCTGCTCACTTGGTCCCAGGGGCACTCCTGACGAAGCTGCCGGGTCAGCGTCCTGAGGTCGAGAAGCGCTCCGCGAGGCTCATCGAGGAGAACCTACTGGGTGGCCGTGTCGGTGGGCGCGTCCGGCAGTGCGGGCGGCTCGAAGCCTGGCCGCGTAGCTGACCTTGCCCCTCGTAGTCCTTCTTCGGGTCCTCGACCCAGGCCTGCATCTCCTCGTTGCGCTTCTGCTGCGAGGAGGGTCGTCCGGATCGATCGCTCTGACCTTGTCGATGAGGTGGTCGTGGTCGCCTTCCGGACGTCCGAGACGGCCTCGATCACGTGATAGCCGTACGCGTCTTCACCGGCTTCGAGAGCTCGCCCGTCGCGAGCTCGAACGAGACCTTGTCGAACTCGGGGACGGTCTGCCCGCGCGAGATCGTCAGCTTCCCGCCGGAGTCCTTGCTCCCGGGTCGGCGGAGTTCTGTTTCGCGAGCGCCGCGAAGTCGGCGCCGTCTCTTCAGCTGCGCTGTAGCATCCTCGTCGGCCTTCGCCTTGCTCGCGGCGAAGTCGACCGTGCCGTCCTTGTCCTTCTCGGCGATGAGGATGTGGCGCACGTCGCGCGACTCGGGCGAGCCGTACTGCGACTGCGTTCTGGTGTAGTACTCGAGGATCTCCTCCTCGGTCACCGTCGACGTCCTTCGTGACCGCGTTGAAGATCTGTCGTCGACAGCACGGAGACCTCGAGCGCACTTCTCGCGCGATATTGCTCCGCCGTGAAGCCCTGCTTTCTTCAGCGCCTTCTCGTAGTCCGCGCGCTTGCCGCCGAAGCGCGACTTGATGAGCTCCTGTCTCGGCCGCGTCGATGTCCTTGTCCTCGACGGTCGACGCCCAGCTCGTCGGCAGCCTTGCCGGAACTCCTGCGAGCTCCGACCAGATAGGCGACGTACTGCTGCTGGAGGGTCTGGTACTCGGGGGTGCCGGCCTTCGGAAACGCCTGGTTGCTGCTGCCTTGTAGCCGCTGCTTGGCTTGCGCGACGAGCTCTGTCGAGCTGCGCCTTCGTGATCTCCGTGCCGTTGACGACTGCGATCGCGCTCGCCGGGACGTCCGTCGACCCGCCACCGCACGCCGACGCGGCGAGTCGCGACGGTCGCAAGGAGAAGCGCGAACGTGAATCGTGGAGCCGGTCATCGGAGCTCGGTGTCTTATAGCCAAGAGGGTGTTAGGCAGAGGTTGTGGTCTGCTTCAGAATGCGACGGAGAACCGGTTCGCCGCCACGAGAAAGGCCGCACGCTCAGGCGGCCACGCGCGCCTGGACAATAGCATCGGGGAGCTCGAGCGCATCCTTGAGCGTCTCGACGCGAAGTGACACCTCGCGCTTCTGCGTCGAGTAGATGAGCGTCGGCGCGTCACCGACCAGCGGCGCGCACCTCGACGGAGCCGAGCGCCACCGGGCCGACCGTGACGCGGCCTCCACGGAAGACGAGGTAGTCGGCCCCGAGGCGGGCGAGCTTCAGCTTCGCCTCCTGGATCGCGAAGAGGTTCTCGACGGGTTCCGGGAGCGGCCCGTACGCGATCCTCGGTCGCGGATACGAGCTCGCGCAGCTCGTCCTCGTCCTCGGCCAGGGCGATGCGGCGGTGGAGGTCGATCTTCAGCGCTTCGGCCGCGACGTACGCCGCCGGCACGTACGCGTCGACCGCGCGTCCACGCGCACCGGGCGGGCTGCCGGCCGCCTTCGCCCCGTGAGCTCGGCGACGGCCTCGTCGAGCATCTCGACGTAGAGCTCGAAGCCGAGCGCGGCGACGTGGCCGGACTGCTCCGGCCCGAGCAGGTCGCCGCGCGCCGCGGATCTCGAGGTCGCGCATCGCGATCTGGAAGCCGGAGCCGAGCTCGGTGTGGTCGGCGAGCGTCGCGAGGCGAGCCCGGCGCCTCCGGCGTGAGCTCGGATGCGTCCGGGTAGAACAGGTACGCGTGCGCGAGCACGTCCGAGCGGCCGACGCGGCCGCGGATCTGGTACAGCTGCGCCGAGCCCGAGGGCGTCGGCGCGCTCGACGACGAGCGTGTTCGCCTGCGGGATGTCGATGCCCGACTCGATGATCGTGGTCGAGACGAGGACGTCGGCGTCGCCGGCGAGGAACGCGTGCATCCGCTCTTCGAGCTCGCTTCTCGGACATCTGACCGTGCGCAACGAGGAAGCGCAGCGACGGGCAGAGCTGCCTCGAGCTTCTCCGCACCTCGTCGATCGACTCGACGCGGTTGTGGAGGTAGAACGCCTGCCCTCCCCGCGCGTGCTCGCGCTCGAGCGCGGCCTTGATCAGCTCCTCGTCGTACTCGCCCGACGGTGCGTCCGCATCGGGGCGTCGGCCTGAGGGCGGCGTCTCGATGATCGAGATGTCCCGCAAGCCCGAGAGCGACATGTGGAGCGTGCGCGGGATCGGCGTCGCCGAGAGGGCGAGCACGTCGACCTCGAGCCGCAGCGACCGAAGGAGCTCCTTCTGGGCGACGCCGAAGCGCTGCTCCTCGTCGAGGACGACCAGGCCGAGGTTCTTCGGGATGACGTCGCGCGAGAGGACGCGATGCGTCCCCACGAGCACGTCGACCTTCCCTCCTGGAAGTCCGCGAGGACTCGCGTCTGGTCGGCGCGGGTGCGGAAGCGCGAGACCATCTCGACGCGCACGGGGAAGTCGCGGTAGCGCTCGCGGAAGGTGTTCCAGTGCTGCTCGGCGAGGATGGTCGTCGGGCAGAGAACGAGTGTCTGCCGGTCGTTCAGCGCCGACCGCGAAGGCGGCCTCACGGCCACCTCGGTCTTGCCGAAGCCGACGTCGCCGCAGACGAGCCTGTCCATCGGCCTGGCCGTCTCGAGATCCTCCTTCACCGCTTCGATCGCCTGCTGCTGGTCCTCGGTCTCGCGATACGGAAACGAGCTCTCGAGCCGCTCGAGCCAGTCGTTCGAGAGATCGAGCGCCTGGCCCGGTGCCTGTCGTCGCTGGGCGTAGAGAGCGAGCAGCTCTCCCGCGAGCTCGCGCACGGACGCGCGCGCGCGGCTCTTCAGGTTCTGCCAGGCCTTCCCGCCGAGCTTCGAGAGCGACGGCGACTTGGCATCTGCGCCGATGTAGCGACGAGACCTTCGCGATCTGCTCGTGCGGGACGTAGAGCCGGTCCTCGCCCTTGAACGCCAGGAAGAGATAGTCGCGCGTGACACCAGCCACGTCCTTCGTCTCGAATCCGAGGAGCCGCCCGACACCGTGATCCTCATGGACGACGTAGTCGCCGACACGGAGGTCGGCGAACGACTGCAACGCGCGGCCGAGCCGCGAGTCGACGCGCGGGGGCGCTTGCGGAAGACCTGCGTGTCCGGGAGCACGGCGATGCCGAGGTCTCGCCAGACGAAAGCCGCGGCGCACAGGGCTGACGAGGAAGGTGACCGACGGGTCGGCAGGCACCGCGGCGAAGTCGTCCCGACGGTCGCCTCGACCTTGCGCAGCAGCCGTTGAGTGCGCAGCGCCTCTCCCTGATGCGGGAACGTCACGACGACCCGACGTCCCTGCTTCGAGCATCGCGGCAAGCTCGTTCTCGGCCTCTGCGAGCCCGCGCGCCGCGATCGCCGGGCGCTGCGCCTCGAAGACATGCGGCTGCGAGCGCGGGAGAGCGTCGAGCCGTGCGGCGCCGTTCCACTGACGGAGCGTCGAGACCCTCTTCCTGCCACAGGCTCAGGACGTCGTCGACCTGCCAGACGAGGTCCGGCGTGCGATCGAGAAACGGGACGAGGTCGGTCTCGGCTCCGTCGAGGAGCGCGGTCTCCGCAGCGCTGCGGGTGGCTTCGCGCGCCGGGAAGACGACGGCATCGTCCACCGGGTGAAGCGCCCGCTGGGTGAACGGCGAGAAGGCCCGGATCTGCTCGATCTCGTCACCGAAGAACTCGACGCGAAGCGGCTCGCGGCCGGTGCTCGGGAAGATGTCGACGAGCCTGCCGCGCACGGCGATCTGCCCGCGCTTCTCTCGACTCGCTCGACGCGCTCGTAACCCGCGAGCGCCAGCGCCTCGACGAGCTCGTCGAGGCCGGCACCGTCGTCGCGCGCAAGCCGGACGACGCTCCGGGCGCTCCCTCGCGGCAGGCATGCCCTCCGCGAGCGCGCGAGCGGACACGCAGACCACACCGCCCCGACCCAGCACGTCGAGCGCTCGCACACGCTCGCCGACGAGATGGGCGGGCGGGTCGAGCCCCGAGCCGGCGCGCACGCCACGGCTCGGAAGGAGAGCGACCCGCGACGGATCCGTGTACCAACCCGACTGCGTCGGCGACGTCGCGCGCCTCCTCGTCCTCGGCGAACAGGGCAGACGAGCGCGCGCTTCAGGACGTCGTGGAGCGTCGCGGAGGAGGAGCGGGAGCGCCGGCTCGGAGACACGGGCATTCGCGGGGAAGGCGTCGACGAACGCGCCGGAAGCGCTCATCCGAGGCGAGCGCGTCGACGGCAGACCGGAGAGCGGGGATGTGGCTGGGTCCATACGGCTGGCGGGAATGGCGTCCCGCGCCGGTGATGGTACCGCGGCGTGCGCCCAATGAACCCTGGGCGCCGAACAGGCGCCTCCCTCCAAACAACCCCCAGGGCACTCCCGTGTCCCTTCGTTCACGGTACTCGGAGAGCCGTCACACGTGGGTCACGCGAGCGTCGAAAGAGTGCGTCAGAAGAGGTGGACACGATGACGCTCGCCGATGCGTACGTCCTCGGCCGAGCCGCCTCGGACACGACCGAACCACGACCCTCGCTGCGCACGCGACGCCTCCGCGGCGAGCTCAGTTGAATCGACGCTGCGCGTCCTCGAGACCGTCGAGAAACGAGGATTTCGACCGCGTCGGCCGCCCGAGCGACGAGGTCGTCCCGATCCTCGTGCGCCTCGAACGGGGCGAGGACGTAGTCCGCGACGTCGCGAGGATCGCCGCGTCCCGGCCGACCGACGCCGATCCGCAGCCGCAGGAACTCCGGTGTCCCGAGAGCCTGCGCGATCGAGCGCAGGCCGTTGTGCCGCCCAGTCCACCGCCGGCCCGTGCCTGCAGTCGTCCGAGCTCGAGGTCGACGTCGTCGTGAACGACCAGCACGTCGTCGCACGCAACCTTGAAGAACCGCGCGCGCCGCCGAGATCGAGCGGCCCGGACTCGTTCATGTACGTCTCCGGCTTCAACAACGCCAGACGGTGGTCGCCGAGCCGGGTCTCGCCGATGCTTGCCGTCGAACTTCGACTTGAACGATGCGTCAAGGCGCCGAGCGACCTCGTCGACGACCATCCACCCGACGTTGTGCCGGTCGCGTTCGTACCGCGCACCGGGATTCCCGAGACCCGCGATCGAACAAGTCGAGCGTCGAGGCGTGTCTCGCCTCGACGGAAGAGCCGCACGGCTACTCCTCGGACTCAGAGCTCTCGTCGGCTTCGTCGGATTCGGCGTCCGGAGCGCCCTCCTCGCCTGGCCTCCTCCGCGGCCGCAGCCTCGGCCTCCGCAGCCTCGGCCTCCTCGAGCTCTGCGAACCCACGAGGCACGGAAACAGTGGCGATCACGGTCTCTTGCGGATCGTCGAGCAGTGTCACCTTGTCGATCGCCGCAATGTCGGAGAGTCGGAGCACGTCGCCGACCTCCATATGCGAGACGTCGACCTCGATGTGCTCGGGCACGTCGGCCGGCAGTGCCTCGACGCTGACCTCCCGCGAGACGAGCTGAGAGCATCCCGCCCACCTTCACGCCGGCGGGGTCGCCGACGAGCTGGATTGCGACCGTCGCGTGGATCGGCTGGTCGAGCCGAACCCTCTCGGAGGTCGATGTGCGAGATCGTGCCGCGGATCGGGTCCTGCTGGTACTCGGCGAGGATCGAAGGATGCACCGTGGACTGGCCTTCGATGACGACGTCGAGAATCGGCATGGAGCCCCGACGCGCCTGTCATCGCGGTGCGCAGCGCGCGCTCGTGGACCGAGATGGCGCGTGCGTAGTCCTTCCCGTACAGGACGCCGGGAATGAGACCCCTGTGAGCGCAGTCGCCGGGTACGGCGCGAGCCGAGATCATCTCGCTCGCGCACTTCGAGCTTCAGCCTGTCTCCGGACACGGCGGCGGATTGTAGCGGGGAGCGGATCACGCCACGGTCGAGGTGGAACGCATCGAAGAGAGCCTTGCTCTTCGAGATCCTCGGGCGGGGGCGGCATCAGCCATTCGAGCCGTGCCGTCAGCACCTTGCATTGGCGTCCCACTCGCGCGCCGCTGGTCAAGGGGCGGTAAGGCGGACCGCACCTGCCGATAGAAGGAGCGGGCACAGCGACTTGTAGTGCCGCCGCCATGACGCAGGTCGCCGCGCCCGCCTGACACATCCAACAACCGCAGAGCCGCCTCGCGCCCCGTCCGTTCGTGCGGAGCGTGCCCTCTCGCTTGACAGTTCCCCTATTCGATCGTCGCGCCGGACGGCCTAGTCACACGCGATACCGTCGCCGTCCGGGTCGAGGTCGTGCGGATCCGAGCCGGATACGGTGACCCCCGAGATCCCCATTGCCGCAAGGTCGTCGCAGTCGAGATCCGGTGGAGCTGGCGGAATACAGGCGCCGGAGAAGCTCGGATCGCACCCCACCGCCGCCGGTGGGGTGAAGGCTCCCGCCGCTCTGTCCACTCCGATGGAAGACATCGGTGACGTCCGAGCGCAGGAAGACGATCGCGGCGATCAAGGCGATCGCGCAGAGGGCAACGAGCAACGCCGACTCCGTCGTCGTTTGCCCGCGCTCCCTGCTCCAGCGTCGTGAGAATCTCGGCACCTGAGCTTCGGCATCGTAGTTCCGCTCGCGGACGCTGCTGACGTCAGGGTGTGGCTGGGCGAGTCAGGCCATGCTCCATCGGTCCAGCTCCGGAAGGCGGCGTTTCCGAGTCCGCCCGCGCTCAGCTCAGCAATGCGACGCAGCCGACCAGCCTGGTCCTCGGCTGCGAAAGCAGCGGTCGATGAGCGCGTCGACCGCCCTTCGCCCGCGGTCCGGATCGTTCGGACTGAGGAGCTCCTGGATCGTCTCGCGGCGCTGGTTGCTCGGCATCACGAGGAGTAGGGTCGCAGCCTTCTCCACGAGCTCGTCCTCGACTGCCTCGAGCTTCGCTCACCACCGGCAGATCCGAGACCCGGTACGGAGCAAGCCGCTGCGCGACGTCGATCTCGTACTCCTGTGTGTCCCGGGCCCTCCTCCTCACATGCCGCCCTCGCTGCGAGTGAGTCGGTCAAGTGTCGCACGGCGACCGGGTGTCGCCAACTCCCTCGGTGGAGAGGCCGGGCGCGGGGGGAGGAAGCCTCGCGGTAGGGGAAACCCGCCTAGAGCGACCGTTCCACGCCCGGCAGCACAAACCCTATTCATTCGCGCCGCCCGCTCGGCGGAAGCGCGCCAGACAAGCAGCCTTCTAAAAGAGCTGGTTCTCGCCGGCGAAGATCGCCGAGACCGAGTCGTCCGCGAAGACGTTCTGGATCGTCTCGGCGAGGATGCCGGCGACGATCGAGAGCACCTCGATGTTGTCGGGCTTGCGCGAGCGGGTCGACCGGGACGGTGTCCGTGACGACGAGCTTGTCGATGGCGCTGTCGGCGATCCGCTCGCAGCGCCGCGCCGTTGAAGAGGCCGTGCGTGGCGCAGGCGTAGACCTTGCGTCGCGCCCGCCTCCTGCAGCGCCGCGCGCGCCGGCGACGAGCGTCCCGGCGGTGTCGATGATGTCGTCGGTCATCACGGCGACCTTGCCCTCGACGTCGCCGATCACCGTCGGTCACCTTCGCCTCGTTGTGCGCGGGCCGCTCCTTGTTGAGGACGACGAGGTCGCCTCCGATCATCTCGGCGAACTTGCCCGCGAGCTTCGCGCGGCCGGTGTCGGGCGAGACCGACGGCGACCCGTCGCCTGAGGTTGAGGTCGCGGACGTACTGCGCGAACAGCGGTATCGGCCGTCATGTGGTCGACCGGGATCGTGGAAGAAGCCCTGCACCTGGCCCGCGTGGAGGTCCATCGTGAGCACGCGGTCGGCGCCTGCGGCCTCGAGCATGTCGGCCACGAGCTTGCGCCGTGATCGGCTCGCGCGGGCGCGCGACTTCTTGTCCTGCCGCGCGTAGAAGTACCAGGGCATCACGGCCGTGATCCGCTTCGCCGACGCGAGCCGGGCGGCGTTGATCATGATCAGGAGCTCCATCAGGTGCTGCGTCGATCGGCGTCGCAGCGCGGTCTGCACGATGAACATGTCGGCGCCGCGGATCGACTCCTCGTAGCGGCAGTACGTCTCGCCGTTCGGCGAACGTCTTCCAGCTTCGACCTGGCCGAGCTCGATGCCGAGCTGCTTCGGCGATCTCGCTGCGCGAGCTCGGGGTTCGAGCGACCCGCGAACGAGCATGAGGCGCTTCTGCGGAGTGAGCGCGATGGCGCGCCCGACCTCGAGCTCCGGCTGAGGGGTCATCGACCCTCGAGTCCCGGCAGCGTCTGCTCAATCGTTCCGCTTTCCACCGCGCCCTTCCTTGTTGACCTGCTTCGCCCGGGCGATCGCCAGTGCGCCCGGAGGACATCCTCTGTGATCACGGAGCCGGCTGCAATCCATGCGTCGTCGCCGATCGTAGACCGGGGCGACGAACGTATTGTCGACCCCAGTCCTGACGTTGCGCCCGATCGTCGGTCCGCTCCTTCGACCCGCGTGTGCGCCGTGGTTCGCCGTGATCGTTCCCGGCGCGCGATGTTCGGTGTCGGCACCCACGTCGGCGTCGCCGAGGTACGTGAGATGCGGCACCTTCGGTCCCTCGCCGATGCGCGAGTTCTTGATCTCGACGAACGTGCCCGCCTTCGCACCGGCCTCGAGCACCGTGCCGGGGCGAAGGTAACAGAACGGGCCCGACGAGTCGCGTCCTCGCCGATCGTCGACGTCGATCGACGACCGCGTGCGGACCGACCTCCGCGCCCGCGGCGACGCGCGATGCGCCGCGGATGACCGTGAACGGATGGATGACCGCGTCGGGCTCGAGCACCGCGTCGGCGTCGATCCAGGTCGACTGCCGGATCGACGATCGTGACGCCGGCGAGCATGTGCGCCTCGTTGATCCGGTCGCGGAGCGCGCAGCGGCCGCGGCAGCCAGCTCGACTCGCGTGTTCACACCCTCGGTCTCCACAGGGATCTCTCTCCACTTGTGCACCGCGACACGCTCGCCCGTCCGCGACGAGGATCGCGACCGAGTCCGTCAGGATAGAGCTCGCCCTGCGCGTTGTGCGGGCGTGAGCCGGTCGAGCACCGGCCACAAGCTATCTGCCCGGAACACGTAGATGGACGAGTTGACCTCGCGCACCGCGCGCTGCTCAGGCGGTCGCATCGCGATGCTTCGACGATCGCCGCGAGGCCGCCGTCGGCGGCTCGGAGCGACGCGCCCGTACTGCCCTCGGGTCGTCCGGCTCGAACGAGAGCACGGTCGCGGCACGCGCCGTCGCGCTGGTGCGTGCGTCGACGAGCTCGCGCAGGAGCTGCGGTCGTGAGGAGCGGCGTGTCGCCGGAGAGACACGAGCACGCTCGTCCGCTCGGCCCTCGAGCGCGCCGCGGGCGCAGCGAACGGCATCGCCCGTGCCGAGCGGCTCCTCCTGCACGGCGACCGCCAGCGCCGTCGAACGCGTCCGGCGGTCGTCGGTGCAGCGACCACGACGACCGGGTCGGCGCCGAGCATCCGCGCGACTCGAGCACCCAGTCGACCATCCGGCGCCCGAGGATCGGATGCAGGTGCTTCGGGACGTCCGAGCGCATGCGCGTGCCGAGACCGGCCGCCATGACGACGGCTCCGAGCGTTCGCGTCGTCGTTCGGTCGACACGAAGGCTGGGGCGCCAGGATTCGAACCTGGGATCACGGGACCAAAACCCGTTGCCTTACCACTTGGCCACGCCCCAGAGCCGGACGGTCATCTTGCCACTCACGGGAGATCGCCGGACTCGACCGGGCGCGCGGCGAAGGTTCGGCCGGCGTGCGCGAGCCGCCGATCGCGGCTCCGCGATGCGTCTCTCGCTCTCGAACAGGCCCGTACACCGCAGGGCCCCGCGCCGGACGACGTCCGCGCGGAATGCGCCCGCTGCGCACGACCTGGGATGCGATCGGCGAGGACGCGAGGTCGTTCGCAGGCAGCCGCGCCAGGTCGCGAGCTCGTGGGTCGCCTCGAGTTCCTGCGTCAGCGCGGCAGCTCGGTTCGCGTGCATCGCCGGCGCGCTGCCCGCGGGCGTCGAACTGCTCGTAGACGGCCGCTCGTCGACTCCTTCGCCGCACCGTCGGGGAGAACGATCACGATCACGGTAGTCGAGCGGGAGCTCGATGCGCTCGAGCTCCGTTCCATCGCCGCGTCGCCGAGCTGCGTGCCGCCACGCAGGAAGAACGGGTACGTCAGCGCCGAGTGCGCGCGGCGACGCCGTGGAGCTCGTGGGACGAGAGTGGCTACAGCGAGCGTCCGCGTTGGCCAGATCGAGAGCGCCGCGGCCGCATCGGTGCTTCCGCCTCCGAGCCCGGCAGCCACCGGGAATCCGCTTCTCGATGTGGCACGTGCCACTTCGCGCTCGGCCCCGGCAACGATCGCCAGCGCCGCCAGCGCGGCCCGCACGATGGTGTCCTCCGCGAACCCTTCGACGACCATGCTCGTCGGCGGCTCGAGCGAGATGTCGTCGTGGAGGTCGATCTGCTGCAGGACGGTCGACGACCTCGTGCTTGCCAGTCGTCGTCGCAGCGGGCCGACGACGAGAGCCAGGTTGATCTTCGCGTACGCCTGCGCGTGGCTCATCGGAGGGCATCTGCCGAGGCGACGACGAAGTCCGCGGGCTCGAGCTCCTCGGCCCGCACGTTCGTCGCCTGCCCGATTGACGCTGAGCGCCTCCTCCACCTGCGCGCGCGATCGCGAGCCCGGAGAGGGCGACGGAGTTTGCGAGCGTCTTGCGCCTGTGCGCGAACGCGGCCTCGACGGTCGGTCGCGACCTCGGCGATCGGCGCGATGGTCGACGCGCTCGAAGGCGACGAGAGCCGACTCGACCCGTGGTCGCGGGCGGAACACCGTCGGAGGAACAGGGCGGAAGCCGGTCCTGCGCGCCGAGAGCTGCACGAGCACCGAGCACCGCACCGTAGGCCTTCGTCCGCGGCTGCGCGAAGAACCTGTCGGCGACCTCGCGTTGCACCATCACGCACCAGCGCTCGAGCGACGGGCGCGTGCTCCAGCGTCTCGACGACGAGCGGCGTCGCGACGTTGTACGGAAGGTTCGCCACGAGCTTCGTCGGCGCAGGCTCGAGCGGGCCGAGAGTCGATGTCGAGCGCATCGTCCCAGACGAGGTCGACGTTCGCGCCGCTCCCCGAGCGCATCGCGGAGCGCGCGGCTCGAGCGAGCGGTCGAACTCGATCGCGTGGACGAAGCGGACGCGATCGGCGAGGTAGCGTGTGAAGCACTCCGAGACCGGGGCCGACCTCGAGCACGACGTCGCCCGGATCGAGCTCGCTCGAGACGCCCGATGACGCCGAGGATGTTCTCGTCGACGAGGAAGTGCTGGCCGAGCGCCTTCTTCGGCGCGACGCGTCACGGCAGGCCGAAGGCAGCCGCAGCGTTCGGCGTGCGGTCGCCGCCGCCAGCTCGTCGAGCGATCCTCGCCGCGCGCCTCGGCGAGCGCGCGCGATCGTGTGGACGACGTTGGCCGGCTCGTTCGGCCTGCCCGCGGACGGGCTGCGGGGCGAGGTACGGGCTGTCGGTCTCGACGAGGATCCGATCCAGCGGAACGACGCGCCGCCGCGTCGCGCAGCGCGGCCGCCTTCGGGTAGGTGGCGTTCCCGGCGAACGACACGTAGTAGCCGCGCTCGAGCGGCGGCGTCGCGAGCAGCTCGGGCGACGAGAAGCAGTGCAGGACGACCGTGCCGGCGAAACGGCTCGAGCGCCGCCGCAGTCTCCTCGTCGGCCTCACGGTTGTGGATCACGACCGGAAGCTCGAGCTCGTCCGCGAGCTCGAGCTGTGCGTCGAGGAGTCTGCCGCTGCTCGACCGGTGTCGCGTACCGGCGAACCGTATCGAGCCCCGTCTCGCCGACGGCGACTGCCTTCGGATGCGCCGAGCAGCTCGCGAAGCTCGTCGAGTCGTCCGGCTTCGGACGTGTCGCCGCCTGGTGCGGGTCGATGCCGAGCGCCGCGAACGACGCCCTCGTTTGCGTCGGCGATCGCGAGCGCTGCACGGCAGGACTCGATCCCGGTGCCGACCGTGACGACCCGCGTGACTCCGGCCGTCGTACGCACGCTCGACGAGCGATCGCGGCCGGCTCGTCGCACGCGTCGAGGTGCGCGTGCGCGTCGGTCACGCGACGGTGGCGGCGCTCCATCCGCGCGAGCTCCTCCTCGACGACCCGCTCCGGGTCGAGCTTGCGCGAAGAGCGGCTTTGGCTCACGCAGCGACCTGCCCGGCGGGGAGCGCGCTCGGCTCCCAGCGGCCCGCCCAGCTCTGCGTAGTCGCCCGTCAGCACGACGTGCTCCAGCGTCGCCTTCGCTCACGGTACGGAACGAGAGCTCGCCTGCGCGATCGCGTCGTCGTAGCCGAGCAGCTCGTGCAGTCGCTGGGCCGAGAACGGCAGGAACGGCGTGAGGAGCACCTTCAAGCTGTCGATCGACGCGTAGCGCGACGTACAGGATCAGTCGCCGCACGTTCGCGGTCGGCCGTCGAGCTTGCGCCCACGGAGCCTGCTCGGCGACGTACTGGTTTCCGAGCGCGGCGAGGCGCATCGCCTCCTGGAGGGCGGCCCGGAACCGGGCTGCCTCGATCGAGCCCGCCGACCGACGTCGAACGCTCAGTGGCGATCTCGCGCAGCAGCGCCTGTCGTCCTCGGCGGTGAGCTCGTCAGGGTCGGCACGGCGCCGAAGTTCTTGTATGCGCTCTGCGAGCGTGCGGTTGACGAGGTTGCCCCAGTTCGCGACGAAGCTCGTCGTTGTTGCGGCGGACGAACTCCGTCCACGTGAAGTCCGTGTCCTGCGTCTCGGGGCCCGCGATCGTGAGGAAGTAGCGCAGCGGATCGGGGTCGTAGCGGCTCGAGGAAGTCGCGGACGCAGGATCTGCGACGCCGCGGCTCGCGCTGAACTTCTTGCCCTCCATCGTCAGGAACTCGCTCGAGACGACGTTGTCGGGAAGCTCGAGCTCGCCGCGCCTCGCTCCGTACTCGCCGCCTGCAGCCGTATCCGAGCAGCATCGCTCGGCCAGATCACGGTGTGGAAGACGATGTTGTCCTTCCCCATGAAGTAGGTGTGCTCCGCCGCGGGATTCTGCCACCACTCGCGCCAGGCGTCGGGCGTCCCGCGGTTCGCCGCCCACTCGATCGATCGCGGAGAGGTAGCCGATGACGCGCGTCGAACCAGACGTAGATCCGCTTGTCGTCGCGCTCCTCGTAGCCGGCGACGGGGATCGGGACGCCCCAGTCGAGGTCGCGTGTGATCGGCCGCGGCTTCAGCTCCTTCACGAAGTTCGAGCGAGAACCGATCTGGACGTTCGGCCGCCAGCTGCTCCTTGGCTCTCGATCCACGCCGTCAGCTGCTCGGCTGAACGCCGGCAGGTCGAGGAAGAGGTGCTTCGTCTGTCTGGAACACCGGCGGCGTGCCGTCGATCCTCGAGCGCGGGTCGATCAGGTCGACGGGATCGAGCTGGTTGCCGCAGTTGTCGCACTGGTCGCCGCGCGCGCTTCGATAGCCGCAGATCGGGCACGTGCCCTCGATGTAGCGGTCGGGCAGCGTATGCGCCGGTCGAGGCGGAGAACGCGCCGAGCGTCTCGTGCTCGATGACGATAGCCCTTCTCGTAGAGCGTCCGGAAGACGTCCTGCGTGACGCGTGTAGTGGTTCCTCGTCGTCGTGCGCGTGAAGAGGTCGTACGAGAGCCCGAGCGAGCGGAAGGTCTTCCCGGATGAGCGCGTTGAACCGGTCGGCGGTCTCACGCGGAGACTCGCCGGCCGCGTCGGCCGCCACCATGACCGGCGTGCCGTGCTCGTCCGTGCCGCTGACCATGAGCACGTCGTTCCCGCGGAGCCGGTGGTAGCGGGCGAACGTGTCCGACAGGCACGCCGAAGCCGGCGACGTGGCCGATGTGCCGGAGGCCCACTGGCGTACGGCCAGGCCGACTGCGACCAGGATCTTCCTCGAGCTCTCCGCGCTGCTCACGGGCGCCAATGATAGGGAGCGGCCTCCTGACCGATCCATACGCGCAAACGCGCCTGCTGCGCCAGAGTGCCAGGGCGAGGAGCGCCGCGAGCCACTGCGGGACTGCCAGAGCACGACGGCGAGATGCGGCTCGAGCGCCGTCGGCAGGCGCACGAGCGATCGCAGTCACCCGGAACGTCCGGGCAGGGTCTGCGGCGCGGTTGTCTCTGCTCGCCGCGGCCGTGTGCGTTCGCGCAGAACTGCCTCCGAGCCGGCTGGTTGCCGCCGGGAGGCGGCCTCGGACGACCGCCCTCGACACGGCGCGACCGAGACGCCACGCGACTCGTCGCCTTCCGCGCACCTGCCCTCGCGAGAGCGGAAGAGACGGCAACTGTGCGCAACCGGTCGGACTTGCCGTCTCGTCGCTCCTTCAGTCGTCGCCGCGCGGCACAGCGCGGCTGGACGCGGCAGGCCGCAACGACGACGACGACCCGGCTGCGGCGCGGCCGCCACAGCTCCTGTGACGTCGGCCGTCTCCGTGTGGGAGGGCGACGTGCTCGTCGGCTCGGCCGCGGGTGTCGGCGCTGGCGGAGCTGAGGCGGGCCGTGACGCGGGCTGCTCCACAGCGGAAGGAGGCGCCGAAGCGGGCGGAGCACTGGATGCGGGCGGCGCCGCGCGGAGCCGGCGGAGGGTTGGGGGCATCCCGCGGCGGAGAGCAGTTCGAGCGGGTCGACGTAGGGACTCCCCGTCGCCGACCCTGATCCCGATATGGACGTACGGCACGTCGTGCTCGGCTTCGCCCGAGGGACCGGGGGTCAGCGATAGCGGCACTCTCGGCGACCACCGCGCCCCTGGCGCGTACGAAGCGCCCCGAGATGCGTGAGAGAGACCTTGTAGCCGTCGCTCGTCTCGATCGTCACCGTCAGGCCGTGGGTCGGAACCGGGCCGGCGAACGACAGGCGGCCCGACGCAGGGGCGCGGATCGCACGTGACGCTCCGACCGCGACGTCGACGCCGCGGTGCTGGTCCCGCCGCGTACGGGTCACCGCCGAGCGAGAACGGGCGGAGGATCGGGCCGTCGGCGGGCCACGCCCAGGCCCACGCGGGACCGCCTGCAGCGAGGGCCCAGCCGAGCGCAGCGCCGAGGCAGAGCACCCATCGCGTTGCCCCGTGAGTGAACATGGAGCGACGGTAGCGCGCCCCCGGGCGAGCTGCGAATGCAATTGAAGGTCTTGTTACAGGGAGTCCCGATAGAGGACGTTCCGGGGCGTGCCGGTGAGCCGCGAGACCACCTCCGCGGCGGCCCGGCGCGGCGCTCCGGCGGCGACGAGGTCGGTCACCGCTGCTCGTGCGACGTCGTCGGTCTCCCCCGAGCTCGACGCCTCCGCAGGCCCGAGCACGAGCGTGATCTCGCCGCGCGGCGGCTCGGCGAACCGCTCGGCCAGCTCCTCGACCGGCCCGCGAACGACCTCCTCGAAGCGCTTCGTGAGCTCCCGGCACACCGCCGCGGGGCGACCCGCAAGCACTCCGGCGAGCACGCGCAACGACGCCGGGAGCCGACGTGGCGACTCGAACGCGACGACCGTCCCGCCCCAGGATGCGAGGCTCTCGGCCAGCACCCGGAGCTCGCCCGCCCGCCGCGGCAGGTATCCGACGAACTGGTAGCGATCTGAGGCCAGCCCGCTGGCGACGAGGGCGGTCTCCACCGCGGAGGCGCCCGGAGGACCGTCACCGCGACGCCCGCCGCAACGGCCGCCGCGATCAGCCGCGCGCCAGGATCGTTCACGCCGGGTAGGCCCGCATCCGAGACGCGAGCGCGACCCGCTCGCCCGCCAGTAGCCCGTTCGATCACCAGCGGCGTTCGCGCCGCCTCGTTGTGACGGTGGTAGCTCTCGAGTCGCGCCTCGATTCCGTGCCGGCCGAGGAGGATCCTCGTGCGGCGGGTGTCCTCGCACAGGACGCGCTCGGCCACACGGAGCTCTTCGAGGACGCGCAGCGTCACGTCGGCGAGGTTGCCGATCGGCGTCGCGCAGATCGCGAGCGGCATCAGCGCTCCCCGTCGAGCGCCTCGAAGGCCACGAGGCCCGCGCCGACGAGGCCGGCGTCCCTGCCGAGCTCGGCGGGGACGATGCGCAGCGTCTCACCCGCGGGGGAACGGCCTCGCGGCGAGCCGCCTCGAGTGCAGGATCGAGGAGAAGCGCCCCGGCGGCAGCACCGAAGCCGCCGCCGACGACGACCAGCTCGGGGTCGAAGACGTTCACGAGCGATCCGATCGCGGCGCCGAGCGAGCGCCCCATGCGGGCGAGCGCCTCGCAGGCGCGCTCGTCACCGTCCCAGGCGTTCGCGATCAGGAGACGCGAGTCCGCCACAGGGCCCATACAGGTCGCGCGCCGCCGGATCTCCCGCATGGAAGCCCGACGACAGCATCTCGAGATGGCCGCGGCCGCCGCACGTGCACTCCGGGCCGCCTCTCCTGCACGACGACGTGCCCGAGTTCCGCCCACGCGCGAAGGAGGCGTCCGTCGACGACGACTCCCCGCCCACTCCGGTTCCGAGCGTGAGCATCACGAGGTTCCTCGTTCCTCGACCGGCTCCCCTTCGCCACTCCGCGAGCGTCGCCGCGCTCCCGTCGTTCTCGATGCCCGTGGGAAGATCGAACCGCGCAGTCGACCGCGTGATCAGATCGACGTCGTCGAGCGGGAGGTTCATCGCGTTCAGGATGCGACCGGTTCCGCGCTCGAGGTTCGCCGGGATGCCGAAGCCGATTGCGGCGACCCGGTCGTCGAGGAGCGCCTCGACCGGCGTCGTCGAGCGCCGCAAGCACCTCGTCCTCGGACTCGCCCGGGGTGGGCACCTCGTGCTGCTCCAGCACGTTCCCTGCCCGATCGACGAGGCCGGAGAGGATCTTCGTGCCGCCCACGTCGAGCGCGATGACGACGGGAGCCTCCACGGCGGGGGCTACCATAACGACCCGCATGGCCGTGGGAGACAAGCCCTACCGGCTGTATCGCGGCGGCCGCAAGAAGGGCAGGTCCCACTCTCGAGCACCTCGCGCCCCCGACGCAACCCACACATGTCCCGGGAGGGCCGACGCGCCGCCGCCGCTGGGGGCTGTGGGCCGTCCTCGCCGTCGTGGGACTGCTCGTTGTGGCCGTTCTCTGGGGCGCCCTCGGGTACCGGGCGTTCGCGAGCGGCGTCGACGAGGCACGAACGCGCGGCTCCCGAAGAACGCGAAGGCGCAGCTCGCCAAGCGCGACCGTTCGCTCCTCTCCGAGCCGACGACCGTCCTCGTCATCGGCACGGACGGCGGTCGCCGACCGGGGCGCGCCGACGCGCACCGCTCCGATTCGCTGCTGCTGCTCCATCTCGATCCGGGGACGCACCGCATCTCGTACCTCTCGATCCCGCGCGATCTCCGCGTGGAGATCCCCGGCTACGGGTCGTCGAAGATCAACGCGGCGAACCAGATGGGCGGCCCGGCGCTGACGCTCGCGACGGTGAAGGCGCTGACCGGGCTGCCCATCGACCACGTCGTCGTCGTCGACTTCGACGGGTTCGAGGAGCTCATCGACGCGATCGGCGGCATCGAGGTGAACGTGCCGAAGGCGATCCTCTCGAACCGCTTCGACTGCCCGTACAAGCCGAAGCGCTGCGCCGACTGGAAGGGGTGGCGCTTCGAGAAGGGCACGCAGCACATGGACGGACGGCGTGCGCTCGTCTACTCGCGTATCCGCACGAACCAGCTCGACCCATCCGACTCCGGACATCACCCGCGGCAACCGCCAGCAGATCGTCGCCGATGCCGTCGGGAACGAGGCTCGCCAGCTTCGGCACGTTCCTCCGGCTCCCGTTCATGGGCGGCGACCTCGCGGCGCCACTCGCGACCGACCTCTCGGCCTGGGAGCTCGCACAGCTCGGGTGGGTGCGCTTCCGCTCGGGCGGCTCGCTCCGCTGCCGCCTCGGCGGCGAGCCGACGACGACGATCGGCGGGGAGTCGCTGCTCGTCGGATCCGAGGACAACGTCGCGGTGATCTCGATGTGGCTCGGCCGCACGGCTCCGCTCGCGCCGCCGAAGGGGACGCTCTACGGCGCCGGCTGCACGCGGCGCTAGTCTCCGGAGTCGGACGCTGGCTTGGGTTTCGACTCGGTCGACGGCTTCTCGGACGACTTGTCCGACGACTTCTCGCCCGACGACGACGTCTCCGCGTCCTTCGCCTTGGACTTTGCGAGACCCGTAGTCCGTCGAGTAGAAGCCCGAGCCCTTGAAATGCACTGCGACCGGGAAGAGGAGCTTCTCGACCGGACCGCGCCGCAGGTCACGACGTCTCCGCCGGAGGGTCGGACATCCGCTGGAAGAGCTCGAACGTGTGCCCGTTGGGGCAGCGGTACTCGATAGATCGGCACGTGGGCGGGAAATCTGAACGCTCGAGCGGAGATTCCTAAGCGCCGCTAGAGCGCGTCTTCTCCCGATCACGCTCGTGCTCGAGGAGCTCGAGTAGCACGGCGCGCCTCAGAAGGCGGCGAGGCCACGCGCTCGGCCGCGGCGCTTCTGCGACCCGCCTCCGCCGGTTGACGGCGGCGATCGCGGCGGACGCGCCGACGAGCCCTCCCAGGAGGAAGGTGCGGGGAAACCTGCCGCGGCGCTCGCCTCCGTCCACGATCGGATCTTTACGATCACGTCGCAATGCTGGTCTGCACGCTCGGTGATCTCACCTCGACGTGATCGTCCGCCTGGCCGGGCCGGTTGCGGCCGGCGGAGACACCGATGCCGAGATCCACGTTGGGCCGGGTGGCCAGGCCGCCAACGTCGCGGCCTGGGCGGCAGAGCTCGGCGCAGGAGCGCGGTTCATCGGCAAGACGGGTGCGGACGACGCCGGCAGAGCTCGTCCAGGCGAGGCTCACGGTCCATGGGGTCGAGATCGTCGGGGCCGGTGGAAGGCCGCAACGGCTCGATCTGCTCCCTCGTCTCCGCGGACGGCGGTCGCTCGATGGCGGCCGACCGCGGCACTCGCGCGCGAGCTCCGCGCGAGGACGTGGACGCAAGCTGGCTGAAGGGCTGCGATCACCTGCACGTTTCCGGCTACGCGCTCATGGTGGAGCCCGTGCGGAGCGCCGCCTTGCGCGCGACGGCACTCGCACGCGCCGAAGGCGCGAGGATCAGCGTCGATCTCGCCTCGTGGAGCGCGATCCGCGACAGCGGCGTCGAGGCGTTCCGCGAGGTAGTTCGCACCGTCGACCCCGACGTCGTGTTCGCGAACGAGGAGGAGGAGAGCGTGGTCGGCCGGTCGGTCGGTCGGTCAGCTTGGATCCTGAAGCGTGGCGCTGGAGGCTGCTCGTTCGACGGCGACGAGCGCGAGGCGCTGCCCGTCGAGCAGGTCGTCGACTCGACGCGGCGCGGGCGACGCCCTCGCTGGGGCTGGATCGTCGGCGGCCCCGACCTCGCGCTCTCAGCTGCAGCCGCGCGGTGCGTCCAGGCAGGTCGGCGCGATGCCGTTAGGTTCACGCGGGTGAGCGATCCGATCCAGCTCTCCGACGAGGTGCGCGCGGCACTCGAGGACGGCACGCCAGTGGTCGCGCTCGAGACGACGCTCGTCGCCCACGGCTTTCCGCGCCCGCCGGCGTGGGAGGTCGGGCTCAGAGCCATCGCGCAGTGCGCGCTGGCGGGAGCGGTGCCGGCGACGACCGGCGTGCTGGACGGCCGCATCCGCGTCGGCCTCACCGAGGAGGAGCTGGCGAGGTTCACGCCCGACGCTCGAAAGGTCGGCCCCGTGACCTGGCAGCCTGCGCCGTCGCGGGCGACGTCGGCGCGACCACCGTGGGCGGGCTCCTCGCAGTCGCGCGGAGCGTCGGCATCCGCTTCCTCGGCACGCGGAGGAATCGGCGGCGTCCACCGTGGCTACCCGAATCCTCCGGACGTGTCCGCGGACATCGTCGCCCTCGTGCAGTCACCTCGTGCTCGTGACGTGCTCCGGCGCGAAGTCCTCCTCGACATCCCGGCCACCACGGAGTACCTGGAGACGCTGGGCATCCCGTGTCTCGGGTACGGCACGGACACGCTTCCGCTCTTCTACTCGGCAGCGGGGACCGCCCGTCCCGCAACGGGTGGACGACGTCAGGGCGGCAGCTCGAACGGCGGCCGCGCACTGGCAGCTCGGCGGTTGTGGCTCCTCCCCGCGAACCCGCCGCCCGAGAGCATCGAGGTCGAGGGCCTGATCGAGGAGGCGGTCGAGGCGGCGGCTCGCGCGGGCGCCTCCGGCCAGGCGCTGACGCCGTTCGTCCTCGCGTACCTGCACGAGCACTCCGACGGGCGGACGCGCGAGGTCAATCGCAAGCTGATCGTCGCCAATGCACGGCTCGCCGCCGAGGTGTCGGTAGCGTTCGCCGCCCTGTGAGCCTGTACGACGCCGTCGCCGAGCTCCGGCTCGAGGTCGAGGACTACGACCTCGACGTCAGCTCGCTCGAGGTCTCGAGCGGCTTCACGCGCAAGACGACGACGATCCGCCTGTCGGGCGCGACCGAGGAGGGGCTCGGCGGAGGACGTCACCTACGAGGCGAGCGAGCACGACGCGCAGCTCGAGCGCGGTGCCGTGCTCCCGCTCGCGGGCACATGGACCGATCGACTCGTTCTCGAACCACCTCGCGAAGCAGCCGCTCTTCGAGAACCCGCCGGAGCGGCCCGTCTACGTCGACTACCGCCGGTGGGCTTCGAGAGCGCGGCGCTCGATCTGGCGCTCCGCCAGAGCGGGACGACCCTCGGAGAAGCGGTCGGGCGGGAGCTCCGCCCGCTCACGTATGTCGTCTCCATGCGTCTCGGCGGAGCCGCCGACGCTGGAGCGCCTCCGGGGCTGGCTCGACCTCTATCCGGGGCTCCGCTTCGAGCTCGACGCGACGAGCGACTGGACGGACCAGCTCGTCGCGGAGCTTCGTGAGCTCGCCTGCGTGGACTCCGTCGACTTCAAGGGTACTACACCGGGACCGATCGTCGACCAGGGCGCCGATCCTGCTCTCTACCGACGCGTGATCGACGGGCTGCCGGGGATCTGGCTCGAGGATCCGGCGATCGACGACGATACGCGGCCGATCCTCGAGGAGGTCGCGTCGCAGGCGACCTGGGACGCGATCATCCACTCGGTCGCGGACATCGAGGCGCTGCCCTGGCCACCGAAGACGGTGAACGTGAAGCCCTCGCGGTTCGGATCGATCCAGCGGCTGTTCGCGGCGTACGACTACTGCGAGGAGCGGGGAATCGGCGCGTACGGCGGCGGCGGCAGTTCGAGCTCGGCGTCGGCCGCGGGCACATCCAGTACCTCGCCGCACTCTTCCACCCGGACACGCCGAACGACGTCGCACCCGGAGCGTTCAACCTGCCCGATCCGGTGCCCGGGCTGCCACCGAGCCCACTCACGGTCACACCGCGCCCGACCGGCTTCCTCGCGCTCTAACGCTACTTCACCGACCCGGCCAGGAGACCCTGGACGAAGTACCGCTGGAAGGCGAAGAACACGACGAGCGGGATCGCGAGCGAGATGAACGCGGCAGGCGCGATGAGTTCGACGTTCGAGCTGAACTGGCGCATCTGGGAGAAGATCGCGACGGTGATCGGCTGCGTGTTGCGCGCGAACGTGAGCGCGACGAGCAGGTCGTTCCAGTACCCACAGGAACTGGAAGATCGCGAGCGACGCAATCGCCGGGAGGCCGAGCGGCAGGATCACCCGGAAGAAGATTCGGAACTCCGAGGCACCGTCGATGCGGGCCGCCTCGAGCAGGTCGCGGGGAATCCCGATGAAGAAGTTCCTGAGGAGGAAGATCGCGAACGGCAGGCCGAAGGCCGTGTGGAAAAGGACGAGTCCGGGATCGTGTCGAAGAGCCCGAGCGTGTTGTACAGCGAGAAGATCGGGATCAGCGCCATCTGGATGGGCACGACGAGCAGGGCGACGACGACCACGAAGAGCCAGTCGCGACCTGGGAACTCCAGCCAGGCGAACGCATAGGCGGCGAGAGAGGCGACCGCGATCGGAAGGAACGTGGCGCCGAGCGAGATCCACAACGTCGTCCAGATGGCCGACGTGATCGCATCGTTGTCGAGGATCTCCCGGTAGTTGTCGAGCGTCGCGGAGGCTGGGTTTCGAGAGGATCTCCCACCAGCCCGTCGTCCCGATCGCCGACGGCTGGAGCAGCGATGTGAAGAAGAGGCTGATGGTCGGGACGAGCCAGAACAGCCCGATCAGAGCGAGGACGAGGTAGACCGGCGTCTTCGCCAGGAAGCGGACGACCTTCGCCGACATCGGCTCGGCGATCTCGACCGGCGCGGCGACGCGCGATCGACGACTTCCGTTGCCGTGGACATCAGACCTCCCTCCGGAACCGCCGGACGTTGAGGATGAGGATCGGCATCGACGAGCAGGAACAGGAACACCGCGATCGCCGACCCGAGACCAAAGTCGTTGACGCCGCCGAAGGACGTCCGCCACATGGCAAGCGCGATCACGTTGGCGTCGTCCTGGACCGATCCCGGCGCGATCGAGATGACGATGTCGAAGACCTTGAGGACGTAGATCAGCATCGTCACGAAGACGACCGTGAGCACGGGCGAGAGGAGCGGGATGGTGACCCGTCGGAAGACCTGCCATTCGCTCGCGCCGTCCGTACGCGCGGCCTCGAGAGGTCTCGCGGGATCGCCGCGAGCCCCGCGGCGATCACGACCATCGAGAAGCCGGCCCAGACCCAGATGTACGCGATCATGATCGCGGGCGTGATGAGCTTGGGCCGAGCCACGACACACCGGCGAACGGCTCCGAGAACGTGCTCGCTCCGATCGCTGTGCGATACGAGGCCGGCCTCGACGTCCTCGAAGGCGAAGGTGCCGTTCGCCTCGGTCTGCGTCGACGCCACACGCGCACCGCCGTCCTCGCGGAGCTCGACCGTGATACCCGGAAGCCCGACCTCGTCCTGCTCGAGCTCGCCGGGCGTTCCTCCGCCCGGCTTGAAGTCTCCCAGACCACGCCCGTGATCCCTCCGGAGAGCGCCTCCGGCACCACCGCCTGGACCGCGTCGGCAGGCACGTCCGACGTGCGGATGCCCGTCAGCCCGAGTTGGGCGACGTCGCCGGGTGCGAGCGGCTGCTGCAGCACGAGGCTCCCGCTCGGCGTGCTGCTGCAGCGCTTCCGACGACGGCTGTGCCGCAGAGAGGACGCCCGAAGGCGAGACCGCATCCTTCACCACTGCGATGCCGGCGTTGATCGTGCCCTGGCTCGGGTCCTTCTCGTACATGAGCCGCCAGATCACTCCCGCCGCGAAGAGCGAGATCGCCATCGGCATGAAGACGACCACCTTGAAGGCGACCGAGAGCCGAATCCGCTCGAGGAGCACTGCGAAGACGAGCCCGATCGCGGTGACGAACGCCGGCACGATCAAGAGCCAGAGGAAGTTGTTCTTGATCGCCGTGACGATCAGTGTCGTCCGTGAACAGCGTCTGGTAGTTGTCGAGACCGACGAAGTCGCTCCCGTCCCGGCCATAGAAGCTGCGGAGGATCGTGCGGATCGTCGGGTAGACGACCCAGACGCCCAGCAGCACGAGGGTGGGCGCGAGAAGATGATCGCGGCGCCGTACTTCTGGAAGAAGCCGGGCTCGCTGTCCGTCGAGTGGAAGCCCCCGGGCGGGGCTTCCACCGTTGATACGCGGATTCGCTCACAGCAGCGCTCTGACGCCTAGCTGTTGAACGCCTTCTTCGCGTCCGTCTCCATCTGCTGCGTGATCCCGTCGACGTCGTCGGGCTTCGCCACGAAGTCCGTGAACGCCTTGAACAGGCCGGCTCCGGCGTTCCGCCGAACGCGGACGGCTGCAGGTCGGACATGTCGAGACCGGAACTCCTCCGCGTTGGCGAGCGCGGTCGCGTTCGTCCGCGTGATGTCGTCCGGGTACACCGACTCGTCGACGTTCTTGTTCGGTGACGAGAACCCGCCGCGGGCTGCCCAGATCTCCGCGGCATCGGCCGTCGTCAGGTAGTCGAGGAAGGCCGTCGCGGCCTCGCTCGTCTTGAAGTTCACGCACTGGTCGCCGCCACCGACGACGACGGGGCCCGAGCCGTTGATCGACGGGAACGCGAACACGTTGTAGCCCGTGACCGGCTCGAGCGGGTTGTCGGTCACGACGCCCGGGGCGAAGTCGCCGATGACGACCATGGCCGCCTCCGGAGAGTCGTTGAAGACCTTCGCGACGGACGCCGGCATGTCACTCTGGAGCGCCCCGTCCGTCCCGCCTGCCAGGTCGGCCGAGTCGCCGACGATCGCCTGCATGGTCGTCAGCGCGTCCTTCACCGACTGGTCCGTCCACGGGATCTCGTGGTTCGTCAGCTGGTCGTACTTCTCCGCCCCCGCCTGGCGGATGTAGACGTTCTCGAACAAGTCGCTGATCGGCCAGCCCACGTCGACGCCCACCGAGTACGGGGTGATGCCGGCTGCCTTCAGCGTGTCGGCAGCGGCCGTGAGGTCCTCCCAGGTCTCCGGCGGGTCGACGCCGGCCTCCTCGAAGTCGGCGACGTTGTACCAGATGGTCGACTTGTTCGCGCCCTTGAACATGACCGCGTACCGCTTGCCGTCGACGGAGCCGACGTCCGCCACCGACTGGCCGAAGTTGTCCACGATCTTGTCCCGTAGGTCGTCGATCGGCTTGATTGCGCCCTGGTCGGCGAAGCTCTTCATGAGTCGGGCTGGCCGATGCAGGCAATGTCGGGCGGGTTACCGCCCTGCACCGCCGGTCGACAGCAACGGCGCGAGGTTGTCACCGCCCGACGTGTACTTGACGTTGACGTTGGGATAGAGCTCGCTTGAACCCGTCGATGACGGCCTGGAACGAAGCTTGCTCCTCGCCGCCCCAGATCGCCATGGCCGAGATGTCACCTGTGACGTCCTCGCTGCCTTGCGCGGTCCCACCGCCGTCGTCACCGCCACCACAACCGGCAGCTACGACCGCGAGCACACCTACGAGCAGCGCCAACAACAACCATCGCTTCCTCATTCCTGAGCTCCTTCCACATCGCTGGACGAATCGGTATCCGAGTAGATCCCGAGGCTAGTCTCGAGGTCGAAGAAGTGGAGTGCGCCGGTCTCCACCGCAACGTCCACGGTGTCACCGTTCTTGATCCGGGAGCGCGGGCCGAAGCGGCCGACCATGACCGTCTCGGTCTCCCCTCCGCGGCTGCTGCTCGGACCGCGCTCTCCTGGCCGACGTCGCGCGCGAGCTCGCGAACGTCCTCGGTCAGGGCCGGCGGCGCGAGCCACCGTGAAGTGCGCGACGATTTCCGAGCCGAGCGGCTCGCGGAGCACGACCACCCGCGGAGCTTGTGATCCTCGGGCAGCTCGGGCACGAGCGCCGCGTCCTCGAGGTTCTCGGGACGGATCCCGACGACGAGGCGCTTGTCCACGTACTCCCGGAGCTTGGGGCGAAAGGTGAGGAGCTCGTCGCTCAGCCCGAGCTCGTGCTCACCCACCTGCACCGACAGCTCTGCCGTTGTTGCGGACGATCGTCGCCTCGGCGAGGTTCATCGCAGGCGAGCCGATGAAGCCGCCGACGAAGAGGTTCACCGGGCGCTCGTAGAGAACCTGGGGCGGCGCGACCTGCTGGAGCTCGCCCTTGCGCATGACGGCGACGCGGTCACCCATCGTCATCGCCTCCACCTGGTCGTGCGTGACGTAGATCGTCGTCACGCCGAGCTCGTTCTGGAGGCTCGCGATCTCGGCCCGCATGTGCACGCGCAGCTTCGCATCGAGGTTCGAGAGCGGCTCGTCCATGAGATAGGCCTGCGGGCTGGCGCACGATCGCGCGGCCCATCGCCACGCGCTGGCGCTGGCCGCCCGAGAGCGCGCGCGGCTTGCGCTCGAGGTACTCCTCCAGCCCGAGCACGCGCGCGGCTTCGCGGACACGCAGGTCGATCTCGGCTTTCGGCGCCTTCCGCAGTCGGAGCCCGAAGGCGATGTTGTCGTAGACCGTGAGATGGGGATAGAGCGCGTAGCTCTGGAAGACCATGGCGATGTCGCGATCGCGCGACGGCACGTTGTTGACGACCCGCTCGCCGATCCGGAGCACGCCCTCGCTGATGCTCTCGAGCCCGGCCACCATTCGGAGTGCGGTCGTCTTGCCGCACCCGGACGGGCCGACGAGCACCATGAACTCACCTCGCGGATCTCGAGGTCCATCCCCGAGACGGCGCGCGTTCCGTCGGCATAGACCTTGCCGACTCCTCGAAGGTAACGGCTCCCACAGGTCTCCGGGCGGGGAGACTATACGGTCGAAGCGGTTCTAGGTCTCGAACGCCCGCAGCAACTCGTCGACCGGGATCAACGGAAGCGACTCGAGCTTCGCGCTGCCACGCGCGCCCAGCGCGACCGATACCTTCGCGATGGTCATGTCGTCGGGCGCTTCGACGATGTTCACGAAGTCGTACGCGCCGAGCGCGGCCCACTGGTGGAGCAACCTTCGCGCCCATCTCCTCGACGTCGCGGTTCACCTCGGCCAGCCGCGAGGGGTTGGCGTGGAGCGTCTGGACGCCCTTCTCCGTGAGCGTCGTCAGCATCAGGTACGTCGGCATCTCACTCCTCTCGTCGATCCTCGCGCAACCGTAACCGAGCCTCCTGGTCGACGTAGAGGAGTGCGCTTCCGAGAAAGACGAGCGGCGATACGACCAGCGCCGCCAGTGCGCGCGCGCGATGAGCCGCGTGTTCTCGGCGTACTCGCGAAGCACGAAGTAGAGCGTGAACTGCGAGATGATCAGGACGAGGGCGAGCGTCGCAAGGCCTCCGAGGACGTGGATGTAGTCGGCGCGCGCGAGCCGGATTCCGCGGCCGAGTGCGGCGCGCACGCCGAGGTTCTCGACGAGCGCCGCCGGAACGGCCAGACCGAACAAGGCGAGCCAGGCGAGGCCCGGGAGGATGTAGATCGCGACGAGCAGCGGAACGGCAGGAAGACGAGCACCGCAACGAGGTAGGCAGTGATCGTCTGCCTCCTCAGGAGCGGCGTGCCCAGCACGAGAGCGACGGCGGCCACGTAGCTCAGCGAGACGAGCAGCGCCGTCGCTGGCAGCACCGCGAGCCGCTGATCGCCCGCACGGGCTCTTCCAGACGAGGGCGTTCGCGACGACGACCGGAACGCCGAGCCCCAGTGCCTGGCCAGAACTGCGCGCCGTACGCGCGAATCGCCTCGCCGACGAGCTGGCCGACCGTCCGCTGTGCCGGGGAAGCGGCGGCGGCAGGGGACGCTCCTCCCGCTTCGCATGCCGCGCCATGGGCGAAGAGGCTACTGAGCGGCTGCTTCGAGAACGCGCGGGATCGCGTCGGCGAGCGCGTCGAGGGCGCGCCCGATTCGCCAGCGCGAGCGGTCGCCCTCCGAGATCTCGTTCGAGATCGCGCGGATCTCCACCGCCGGCACGCCTGCGAGCGCACACGCGCGCAGAACGCCGAATCCCTCCATCCCTTCGACGCGGACGTCGCTTGCGCCGCCGACCGCTGCACTCGTCCCGATCGGGAGGACGAGCGCGTCGGGAGCGCGCCTCGCACCGCCTCGCCGAGCAGCCCGGCATTCGGGCTCGACGCGATCGACGACCGGGATCTCGGCCGCGATGTCGCAGTAGACCGACTCCGCTGCCGACGACGAGCCCGCCCGGGATGATGCCGCGCGCGCCCGCGATGCCGACGTGCACCACCGTGTCAGGAGGGCTGAGCGCGAGATGACGCGCCGTCGCCGATGCGGCCTCGACCGGGCCGACCCCGCACACGAGCCCCTCGTGGTCGCAGAGCTCGATGTCCGTGGCTGCGACGAGCAGGATCATGCTCGTACGCTACGGCCTGCGCAGCCGAAACGCCGGGTGGCGTGGCGCCTCGAGGAGCCACGCCTCGTCGGGCGAGTCGAGCCCGACCGCGAAGAACGGTCGCGTGACGCGCGATCGCCGGTAGTACTCGCGCAGGACGGGAACCGCGTCGGCAGGCGCGAGCTCCTCCACGATCAGTCGCTCCCGCCTGCGCCCCCGCCGGGAGCTCGACCCATCCCGCAGCGCGTGCGTTCTTGACCCAGTTCCGGTCGCCGTACGGGGCCACGAGCCAGCGCTCGTCGCCTTCGGCGATGATCGAGACCGGCGTCGACCAGAGCCGTCCCGTACGTCCTCCCGGGAGCGGTGAGGAGGTGCGTTCGCGGGACCGGTGAGACCGAGGCGGGCAAGCGGGCGGACGACCCGCGTTGAGCCCGCGCCGCCACATGCTCTGCCGGTACGGGCGTGTGGAGACGCGCATCGCGCCAGTATCGCCGGACGCGCTGCGACCGCCTCGTCGGCGGTCGCAGCTGCCCGGGCCGAGGTGAGGTGACCCGTATCAGTGTGCGGAGCGGGCGCTGCCGCGTCGTCCTCAGAACCAGGATCAGGCCGAGAATCAGCGCGATTCCGATGCCGAACCCGGATTCCGACCTGCGGCCAGTCGAGATTGCCGTCAGAGCTGGCCACCGGGGTCGACGTCTCGACCGGCTGGAACGGCTTGTGATCGTCGCCCGAGAGCAACACGACGTCGTAGCCCGGAAGCGTTCGAGATGCGGACGGCGCGCTCCGCCGCGTCGACGTACGTGAACGGCTGGATCGTCTCGTGCGAGTCCGGCCTGCTCGACGACCGGCGCGACTTGCGGCTGCGTCAGCTCGTGCGAGTCGGGCCGGCTGACGACCAGGGCCGCCGGGCCCGATGCCAGGGTGGCGCGCTCGTTCGCATAGAAGTACGCGACTGGCGTCCTGCCCCTGCGAGCCGGCGAGCCTGCCTTCGCCGAATGCGGTCGGGACGGCGACGACGAGCGCCGTGACGGCGATTCCGATGATGAGAGAGATCGTGCGGGTCATCGCTGCTTCTCCTCTGCTCCTGGTGGCCCTCGTAACCACCTGAGCTCGAGGCTATGGAGCAGCAGGCTGGCGCTGAAACGGGCGAGTCCCCCGTGTTTGGAACCCCGATCCCCGGTGTTTGACGAGCCGCGAGAGCGGGCCCTGACTTCCGAGCGATGCCTGATACCGAGCTTGCCGAACACGTGCGTCAGGTGCCCTTCGACGGTGCGGTCGGAGAGGAAGAGCGCTGCGGCGACCTCGCGGTTCGATCCTGCCTTCGGCGACGAGCGCGGCGACGCGCTCCTCCGCGGGCGTCAGCGCCCCGGGCGCTCGCCGCTCGCCCGCTGATGCGGGCGAGCTCCGCGCGAGCGCGCTCGGCCCAGAGCGCGGCTCGTCCCG
>ERZ1370068.6594-contig-5567_pt1 | contig 68036 bp, 111 predicted proteins | sample MGYA00561227_ERZ1370068 | MGnify/ENA primary metagenome ERZ1370068 (study PRJEB38410, sample SAMEA6850437) | metagenome | study: Metagenomic assessment of the ecological functions of the soil: analysis of the soil microbiota associated with the... | reverse complement strand
GCCACGGTGCCGCCCACCGCGGGTGTGGTCGGCAAGCTGTTTGGAATGCGCTATCTCGCGACCTTGTTCGGGCTGACCTTGCTGTCGCATCAGACTGGCGGGTTCTTCGGCGCCTGGCTCGGCGGGATTGCGATCACACCATTACGGCAGCTACCTTTGGATGTGGTATGCGGATGCTTTGTTGGCCGCGATGGCCGCCTTATGCAATCTACCGATTCGCGAACCGCGGATTGAACGCTACGCAGTGCCAGCTTAGGCGGCCGCAGATCCTAGGGGTTCTCGTGGGTGCCCAACGATAGAGAGTTGGGTGAATGGAAGCAATGAACAATAAAGCAATTTGAATTTTTCTTGCTAAGAAATTGGAAATCACAATCACAATTCCAGTTAGTCGGTGACCGCCAGTGAACTTGGACGTGGCAAGCGGCGGCAAGCTGGTCGCTGCGCTAAGCAATGTCAATGCGGTGCAGGAATTCGAGCGATCTCTCCGCGCGGAGACTGAGTTTTAATGATTTCACAACTGTACATCTATCTTGGCGCTGTCGTTTTGTTGATGACCTTAGGGCGAGTCGTTTGGCTTCGCGCAGCAGCAAACCAGTAGACTGGGCCTTGGTTGTCGCGTTCATTCGGCTGACTTTCCCCTCACCAACGGGACGTTGCGCAGAAGATAGCTGGGGGCTGGCAGAGATTGTAGGACTGGAGGATTAAAGAGCTCCGTCCCGAACACACGCATCAAGCAAATTGCCGATTGGGCGAAGGATCCCGTATCGGTAGTGGACTTGATGAAAGTATTTCATGCTGCGTTTGATATTACCTGCGACGAGACAGCACGACGTTTCGCAGGCTGGTCGAAATGATTGCCGCACAAGAAGTCAGAGGTCCCGAGCCGCTGTCGCGAACGTGATGCGATGCCAACCGGCCGCGAGAGCAGGCCGGGGACTTTGCACTGTAGTACGTATTGTTTTTCGCCATAATTATCTAGGCAACCAAATCGAGCAGAATAATAGGGGACGGTGATCCGAACGATGATGCTGCGCTTGCTGATCGGGTTTATTATTTTTTCGCGCTGTTTTCGATGGCCGGGGCTCAGTCGCCGCTGGAAAACTGCGCTTGACCTACAGTCCGCCATCGGCGGCTCCCAGGCGTCGGTTTGGATTCCCTATGAAGCGGGAATTTTCCGCAAACACGGCCTTGACGTTGAGCTTCTCTATGTCGGCGGCGGCGGTCGCGCCGCCCAGGTTGTGCAATCGGGGGAGGTGCCTATCGGCGTGTTCACCGGCGGCGCCGTTATCAACTCTAATCTCGCGGGCGGCGATCTGGTGATGATCGCCAGCTCGATGAACGTTATGACGTTCGCCGTGATGGCTCGGCCCGAGATCCGCCGCGTCGAAGACTTGAAGGGAAAAAATCGGGATCTCACGCTTCGGCTCGGCTACCGACTTTGGTTTGCGCTATGCCGAGGGGCAATGGCCGATCAAGCGGCAGCGCGACTTTGCCGTGATTCAGGTAGGAGGGATGCCCAGAGCAATTGACTGCGCTGAGAACCGGGGCTTTGGATGCGGCCATGCTCAATGCCGAACTGACGTATTGTCGCGCGCAAGGAGGGGTTTATGGAGTTGGCTGACTTGGCCAAGGTGGGTCTCCATTTTCCGACGTCCTCGATTGTCACAACGCGCTCCTTCATCAAGCGCAACGAAAACACGGTCCGGAAGTTTATCCGCAGTTATGTCGAAGGAGTGCACTATGGCAAGACGCAGCGGAGCTTCGGTGTTCAGGTGCTGAAAAAATATTTACGGAACGACGACACCGCCTTCGTTAACGATCTATACGATCTTTATGTCCTGCAGAACATATCCGCAGATCCCGAGACCCTCGACCTGAAGCCTTGAAACCGTCTTGGACCAGATGGCTGAGATCAGATTCCCGAGTGGCGAATCTTGCGTCCGGAGCAGTTTATCGATGCCCGCTTTTTCCAAGAATTGGAAAGGAGAGGCTTCCTTCAACGCCTGTGGAAATGAGGATCGGCGAGAAAACTCGGTTCTGATGGGTGACGGTTGTTTTGCTCCTCATGCGCCTGGTCATGTTTGATATCGATGGCACTCTCACGGACACGATGAAAGTCGATGCGCTGTGCTTTGTGCCGCACGGGCGTTCGCTGAAGTGTGCGGATTCGGAAGACATCGATACCGATTGGTCACGCTACAGAACACGCCACCGATGCCGAGCATCTTTGCGAGATATTTGAGGCTCGCCTCGGCCGGCTTCCGACGGCCGAAGAGATTTCACGATTTCGCCAGCACTTCATGCGTCTGCTGGTAGAGGCTTCCAGGGAGCGTCCGTTTGCGGCTGTGCCGGGAGCGGCTCAGTTGCTATCTCTGCTCGCGGATCACGGGGCGTGGTATAAGGTTTCACTGGCTCACGGGATGCTGGAGTGATTCTGCACGGCTGAAGATGACGAGCGCTGGGATGTGCTACGACGCCTATCCCTCAGCGTCCTGTGATGATGCACCGGAACGAGATTCGATCATCAAGTTGTCGATGCAGAAAGCGATGAGCCGGTTTGGCGGCCCGTTTGTATCCGCTGTGTATGTGGGTGACGGGGTTTGGGATGCGTGGGCCTGTCGCAAGGTGGGCATCCCATTCATCGGCATCGGCACGGGCGGCCGCGCGGAGAAATTGGCTGCTGGAAGGTGCCGTCATTGTCCTCCGCGATTTTTCCGATAGCGATTTATTCCTGGACAGTTTAGATAGAATTACCCAAACGGGATAACGTCACGCCGAATTGTCGGTGCAACTCGAGGTTGGCATGAGCAGCTTAAAGAGGAAACATCTGTGTCTTCACAGGATCGCGGCCGGGGAACACGATCCGACTATGCGGACGCTGGACGCCGAATCGGCCGCGAGCTTGTGGAGCACGGTTATGGGCTCGTGTACGGCGGTGGCAATGTCGGTCTCATGACCGTGGTCGCGGACGCCGTGCTGGAATCTCATGGTCACGTGACCGGCGTGATTCCGGAAACTTTGGTTGACAAAGAAGTCGTCCACCGAGGGCTCTCAGAGTTGCGGATCGTGCGGTCGATGCACGAGCGGAAAGCTATGATGGCGGAGCTGTCCGACGGCTTTGTCGCTTTGACCGGGCGGAATCGGAACAATGGAAGAATTTTTCGAGGTCTTGAGCTGGGCGCAGCTCGGCGTACATAACAAACCCTGCGGCTTGTTAAATGTGTGCGACTACTATCAGCATCTCGTTCGGTTTCTCGACTATGCAGTTGAGCAGGATTTTCTCAGACCGAAACATCGCGCGCTACTGATTGTGGAAGCAGAGTCGGGCCGGTTGCTTGACCGTTTCGAGCAGTTCATCGCGACACATACGGACCCAAGGGTTCGACCGGGCCAAGACTTAGGGTTTAACCTTGCATCGGCCTCTCGAGTCGGCGTCTCACGGATTTCTTGCATCTGCTGCCCCGGGGACGGCAACCAGTCGACGTTATTCAGCTACCACCGCACTTTTCCAGCAAGCTGACGAGCTCTGAAACTATTTTTCTCTTCGCAAGCCGGCTCAGGAGTGAAAGCGCTCTGGTCTTCTTCTTGCGCCTGATTCCGGACAATAGCCACTCGAAATGGATTGAGAAATCCGCGATCTCAAATCCTGCGTGCGCGCATCCGAAAGCTGATCGGATCGAGCTTCGAGGCACGTCAAGGTCGGTGACGCGATCCGCCATTTGATCGAGGCGGCCACACAGCGCAACTGGCCCGCTGCGTTTTGGCGAGTCTTTATTGAACGAACAGTTTTTGATCTGCTCGATTACCTCGGGGGTTGGATCATGACTTCCTTCGCCATCGTTTGCAACTGCTCGCCTCGCACAGGAGTGACGTCCATGCGAAGTTTCTGTGCCTTCAGCCAGCAGTTCCGGGTCCCTGACTGTCTTGTCGAAGGCGGCGCGGAGAATGGCAACGCAGTGTCTGCGGGTGTTCCCGGCGCCACACTGTGAGGCCGAGCCCATTCGCCTCCCTGGAGCATGGCCTCGGCGACGCGCCGCTTGATCGCGGGTGTTTTGTATTCATCCATCAGCAATCATAAATCGTCGGCGCTCTTCGACCCGCTGCTGTCGTTTTGTGGCCGCTCTGCGCGAGGAAGCGGACGAATTTGGTCTTGAGCCAGGCTCAAGAAACGCGGCTCACGCCCGAAGTACGTCGAAATCGTTAAGGCCCCATGCAGGCGACCTCACCGCGCTCAAGCGCGATGGCGAATTTCGCTGCTGCCGGGGTAGCCGGTGACGGCGGTGACCGGTTTGGCTCCGATAGTCTCTTCCAGGATCTTCGACATGACGTAGTCTGAGCTCCCGACTTCCGGTGGAGCCGCACTTCGGCGGCTCTTTGGCCCGGACGATATCGCCCATGGATTTGAAAGCGAGCATCGGCTCGTCCGAAAAGTATCATGTCGTCGTTTTCGAGCAGAGCCGATCCATTGGAATTTCGGCAGGTCAAACTGCACTTCTTTTTGTCCCGAAAGCTGGGCCCAGATAGACGTTGTTGCGCGGCGCAAGAATCGTCAACCCATCCGGCTTGGCAACTGCCCCAGACATAGTTCGCAGCCGTGACCGAGCTTGCGCCCGGCATATTCTGGACCACAACGTCCGGGTTTCCAGGTATGTATTTGCCGATATTCCGAGCCAGCATTCGCGCCGCCCGGTCATATCCACCACCGCTGCTAAGCCCGACGATGATGCGGATCTGTTTCGCCTTTGTAGAAAGGTTCGCCCTGCGCCCCGACCAGGAGATGCAAAAACGGCAAAACTAGGACAAAACGATAAATAGAAAATCCAGAGTCATTGAGAATCTATGTTTCGTCAACAACCTCTTCGCGGTGGCGAAACCGACTTTGCGGCAAAATTCCAGTCATCCTGCGCAAACTCGCCATCAAACAGGAGGCATTGAATGAGCATGTTCACCAGTCCGTATCGCCTGGGTGACGGCAATATATCGCCGGATGTTGACTTGTCAAGATTGTTGGATCAACGTTGGAAAAAAGCTAGACGCTATATTTTTATCGATAGAGGACTCCCGTGGCAAAAGAGTTCGATGTCTTCGTAACTGGAGGAACCGGCTACATGTGGGCAGTCGGCTGATCGCTACGCTCTTGGCCCGTGGCCATCGAGTTCGCGCTCTGCGCGTCAGACCTCCTCGGCCGAGTGCCTGACAGGCGCGACACCGGTAGTCGGCGACGCGCTGGATGCGGAATCGGTGGCCGCCGCCCTACGATCGGGCGACACGGTCGTTCATTTAGTCGGGACCCCGTATCCGAATCCATCGAAAGCAAAGCAGTTTGAGCAGATAGATTTGGTTTCGATCCGCGCGGCGGTAAGCGGCGGCGAAGCGCGTAGGGATCGCCCAACTGGTTTATGTAAGCGTCGTCGCAACCGGCGCCGATCATGCGCGTATCTGGCAGTGCGGGCGGCGGGGAAAGGATGATCAAAGACGCTGGTCTTACCGCGACAGGTAATGCGCCCGTGGTACGTGCTCGGTCCGGGCCACCGGTGGCCGTTGCTGTTGAAGTTGCCCTGTACAAGATTGCTGAGCTCGTCCCCGGGACGCGGAGAGCGCCACAACGACTCGGCCTTGTCACCCTCGACCAAATAACACGGGCGCTGGTTGCTGCGGTAGAAAATCCGCCGCCGAACGGACGGGTTCAGATCGTCGACGTGGCCGGGCATTCGAAGCGCCGGCCGGTGATGGTCTGAAATTCAGATTCAGCCGCGACAGGATTGCGGGGCGATCGATCTGTTTAAGGAGCCGAAACGATGAGACGAGCGATGATAGGGGCCTCTTTGGGGGATGATACTCTACCTTGTCGGCCATGCCGTAGGGTCTGATCGTCGGTCAGCCGGCGGTGGATGCCTTGGCGGCCCGTGATTGACGCTGCGTGGCCGCCACCCTGGCGTCGTGCGGGAAGCTGGAAAGGGTGGCTGCCGGGCACGCGGAAATTCGAGGGATCCGAGTGAGGGACTAAGTCAATTCGATCTGCCGAGGTTGGTATCATCATCTCGATTCGTGAGCAAGAAAGGAGACAAAACGTTATGAAGAGAATCGTTCTATGCTTCGATGGGACTCTGGAATAAGCCTGCGGACGAAAGTCTGCACGGCGGCTCAACAGGTTGAGACCAATGTCAGTAGATTCTTCAAGTCCAGTAGCTAGACAAGGACGTGATGGCGCAAGCAAGTGAAATGGTACGACGAGGGCATTGGCACCCATTGGTATGATCAGTTTATTGCCGGCGCGATCGGCACCGGACTTGGAGCTCAATATTGTTCCAAGGTTACGAGTTTCTCGCCAAAACTACGAAGACGGTGATCAGGGTTTATGTCCTGGTTTAGCTGCGGCGCCTATACGGCCAGGAAGTCTCGTGGGCATGGTCCGGAACTGCGGCGTGGTTGAGACCTAAGCACGTCGCTTTGAGAGTGGGGATCGCTTACGGGATTTACCGCACTCGCGAGGATGGCCCGGATTCGACGACGGCCAACGCTTTTCGCTCGTCGTTTTGCCGGCAAATCCAAATCGGTTCGTCGGCGTGTGGGATACCGTCGGCGCCGCTGGGCATTCCACACGATTTAGTCAAAGACTTGAACATGAAGTTTACGCGAGTTTCACGACACTGAGTTGAGCAGTATCGTGGAAAACGCGTACCACGCCTCAGCCATTGATGAGCATCGCCAGGACTACGATGTCTGCCTTTGGAATCCGAAAGTCGAAACCTGACAAACGGTGGAGCAGCGGTGGTTCGTTGGCGCCCACTGGCGATGTCGGCGGCGACTATGCGGGATCGACGGCTCTCCGATCTCCCGCTTCGCTGGATGCAGAAGACAAGGCAAGCGCTCTCGGATTGGGGTTAACCCCGGTGGCCTTGGGTTCCGAGCTATCGGGGTCCATTCACGGATTCGTATATGAAGTTTCTCAAGGGCCTGTAGCGCGAAGAAAGATCCGCGTCACTATCGTGTTATCGGCGCGACCCAATTCGGCAACGAAGTGGTGGATCAATCAGTACAACAGCGACGCAAAACGGACACTGAGTTACGAGCCGCAAAATAACGGGTTACCCAAGTTGTGACCTAGGTCGGATCGATGAGCGAAGGCGTACACACGTTATTTTCGAGTTTTGAGTGTCGAACTGTTTCCGCGTTAACCCGAGACCTGAAACCCGGAACTCGAAACTGGTACAGCGCGGATCAAACTTTTGCACGCCCGGCATACTAGACTCGCTGATCGAGTGATATTTCAATGCGCCTCCTCATCTACGGCTTTGGCCCCTACCGCCAGTTTCAGGATAACGTTGCGGAGAAATTGTCCGCGGGTTGCCGCGACACAGCGGGCGCAAAACTCGTCTTCCCGGTTAGGGTTTCACAAGGGGCAGTTTCTCAACGCCATCAAACAGCACAGACCCGATGTCATTCTCGGCCTACGGACAGTGCGCCCATGGACAACGCTTGCGGATTGAGGCCCAGGCGGCAAACAGAAGGCGAAATAGTCCAGATGGGAAAGCGAGACTCCGATTCTTGCGGGTGGACCTCCAAGCCTCAGGACCAATCTCAGATTGGCTCTCGGACGGCAAGGGAAATCTTCCAACAAGGCCGGGGAGTATGTCTGCAATTACTCGATGTATGTCATTCTCGATTTCATAAAGCGACACCGGCTTCCTATCCGGGTTTGGCTTCATTCACGTCCCCCACCGCTATGACTGCAAGGGAAGGCGATTCGGCTTGTGGAAAAAGGCCATTGGCAAGATGGAAACGGCTACTTGAATTTTTCCGGCTTCATTTGCTTCGTGCTCAAGGCATCATTGCCGCTAAGCTTGTCAAGCTGGCGGCACCGTGCCTATAACACGGTATGCCATTCTCCAAGCTCGATCTTTCCGCTAAAGCGCTCGACGGCGTTCGAGCCGCCGGTTACGCCGACCCAACCCCGATCCAATTACGCGCCATCCCGATTGTGATGGCGGGCGCGATCCTCATCGGCTCGCGCCCAGACCGGCACCGGCAAAACCGCCGCCTTTCGCGCTGCCGATCATCTCTCGCCTCGGCCAGCACGGCTCACTGCGCGCGCTCATGCTCGAACCGACGCGCGAGCTTGCGGCGCAGGTGGAGACCGCCATCCGCGATTACGGCCGCTTCACCAACCTGCGCACGACGGTTCGTTTTCGGCGGCACGGGCTATGGCAAGCAAGACAAGGCGCTGCGTCAAGGCACGGATATTCTGGTCGCGACGCCGGGCCGTCTGCTCGATCAGATGCAGCGCGGAATGGTTCGGCTCGAATCAGATCGAGATTCTCGTCCTGGACGAGGCGGACCGAATGCTCGACATGGGTTTTCTGCCCGACGTGCGCCGCATCGTCGAGCGTTGTCCGCGCACGCGCCAGACGATGCTGTTCTCCGCCACGATTCCGCCCGAGATCGAGCAGCTTTGCAAGTGGGCGCTGCGCAATGCCGAGACCATCGAGATCGGCCAGCGCCGTTCGCCCGCCGAGACCGTAACCCATGCTCTGTATCCCGTGGCGAGCGAGCAGAAGCAGGCGCTCCTGGAGGAGCTGCTCCGGCGCACCGATTACGATCAGGTGTTGATCTTCTGCCGCACCAAGACATGGCGCCGACCGTGTTGCCCGCAAGCTGCATCAGCAAGACCATGCCGTCGCCGTGCTGCACTCCAACCGCACTCAGCGCGAGCGCGAACAGGCGCTCAACGGTTTTCGCAATGGCCGTTACGAAGTGATGGTCGCCACCGATATCGCCGCGCGCGGCATCGACGTCGAGCAGATCAGCCACGTCATCAACTTCGACGTGCCGCACCATCCCGAGGACTATGTCCATCGCATCGGCCGCACCGGCCGCGCGCAGAGCGTGGGCGACGCCTTTACCATCATGACCGGCGAAGACGTCCAGGAGATCGCCGCCATCGAGCGCTTCATCGGCCAGAAAATTCCGCGGGTAAAGCCTCGAAGGCTTTCGCCTACGAATACACACGCCTGCTCGACAAGAACCCTCCGCCAGCCTTTGGCGCCAGGCGCCCCCGTGGCGGTTGGTCTTTCGGTTACGGTGGCCGGCGCCGTTAATTCATTTTCGCAACTCCTCCGCCCGCAAAAGCAGAAAAACCAGTTAATTCCAAGAACCAAAGACTTTGGACCATGGTTCTAGTTTCGGTTACGCGATTACGCGTAAGATCTTTTCGTTTCGTCTTGCCATTCGTTTGGTATGCGGTTAGATCAACTCTGCAAGCGAAGGGTAGTCCTGGGAATATCGGTGTCAGGTACGGGCCCCGGCCATCCATGAACACGCGGATAAATGGATGACTGGAAAGCACAATCTGAGGGCAGCCCTTGTCTTCACGCATTCTCGCAACGCAAGACGTGATGCTTAGGACGTTATCCTCACACGCGCGACGCCTACTTGATAAGGAGCTCTCATCAAATAGGGCGTCGCGATGAATAGCAGCGCGGCGGCGACAACTATCAGCGTCCAAATCCAACGAGCAGTCCATGAAAAATGTGGACTTTGCCACAGCAATGGTAGCGCTAGGGGACCGACGAGCAATAACATGGCAACGACATAAGGTCTTCGATAGTAGAAATCTGACGGTTGGCCGGCGGTGGTTGCAACTTTGTAGGCATCGGTCATAGCGCTGATCCAAACCAGAATGAGGGCAAGAGCCGTGCTGAATTTGTTTAAGCCTGAAATCCAGTAAGTGAGCAGTCCAGAGGCTCAAACAGGAGCCAAAAATCACGAGGCACTTTTGACTTCTTGGTTATAGATCTGTCCCAAGCCGGGGACGATCGCCGATAAAGCTAAAGCCGTGAAGGGATTTTTCCGACTAGACATATGCGAGTTGTCAGGTCTAAATCCGGGTCTCATTCCGTTAACCTGTCTGAGGGATTTCAACGGCGCGGATTCTCTCCATCGCAAAAGTGTCGGATCCGTATGGACGCCTAAGAAACCTCGATGAAATACGGGATTGCCTGCAGGCCGATGCTGACAGCGAGGAGAACCAACGATTGCGAATGCGAACGGGTGATAGCGAGGAACGTGCGCGACCTGAGCTTTGGTCAAATAGGTGCCCTTTTCTAACCGATCTGATCTCAACGTAGGCCTTGCCGAGTTGCTCGGCGTCCCTCACATCGTAATAGTTTCCCCGGCGGCTCGCCACAGCCGCGATCAGGCGCGGAGTCTCTGCCGCTCTTCTAACCTCGACTCCGATGAAGTAGATCTTAAATCCCGTTTGGGCGGCCTTTTGGATGGCGGCATAGACATCGCGACCGGTGTTGTTCTCCCCGTCGGTCAGAACAATCATGACCTTGCTCAAGCTTTTTCCGCTCCCTTGTTTTTGCTGCTCGGCAAGATTAAGAGCGGTCAGGATCCCTTCGCCAATGGCGGTCTGGCCCTCGCTGGACAGGGTCTTGTTATCGACCATGCGGAGATAATTTGTCAGGTAGGCTACATCTTGCGTCAGGGGAGCCACGACGTAGGCATTTTCGGAAAAGACGATGAGACCGATTCGATCCCCGTGACGTTTTTGGACAAAGCTCAGCATGACTTCCTTGACTGCCTCGAGCCGGGTGGCCTCCTTGCGCGTGATCCCTGCTCTTCTTCTTTCCAATGCTCCCTCAAGATCGATGGGCTCTTGCATGCTCCAGGAGAGATCCAAAATCAAAAGAATGTCGAGCCCTTTGCTGAAGATAGTTCGCTCGGCCGAAGGCTGAACCGGATTGAGAAGCGCGATCGCCAAAACCAGAAGCGCGAGGAGTTCAAGCACCCTGGGAAGGTAGACGAAGCGCGATACCGGCCGGATTCGGTTGCGCAGGTAAGGCAGCATAGAAAGGGTGAGGTAACTTTTGCGGCGCCGCCACTTGAGGAAAGCGAACACCAGCAGCACAGGGAGTATGATGTACAAGCTATCCAATCGGGTGAAGATCATCTTGCTCTCGGGGTCATTTTGATTGTCTGCTCCAGCGATTCGATCAGTGACGCTTGGTGCTGGCCGTTGCCCGGCGGCAAGCCGTCGCGCTTACCGTATTGCGCCGCCTCGCACTGCTCAAGACGGTGCGTACCCGTTGGGCGAAGGCTCCATTACAGCCGGCCGCCTGGAGCGCTTGCTCGGCTTCTCCGGGGTCAGTCCTCGCGCTTCGACATCCAACCACTCCGTCAGGTACTGGCGCATAAACTGGCCAATCGCAGCGTAAAATGTTTGCGACTCCTTGGCCGGTTCTTTCGCCATTTGCCGAATACGCTGCAGCCCCTCCTGGATCCATCGCTCACGCACGCGCCGGCTAACCGGTCTCTTTGATGACTTTATCGCGATGAACGGCGTGCCACAACCGAGCCACCACGCGCGACCCGACGAACCCCATGCCGATCAAACCCAAAGCCAGGGCTCCGATTGCGTAAGTCGGATCCACGGGCTGGATCTGCTTGAACTCCTCAACTTGGACTGCCCGCCGGGCAAGGTGCTCCTCAGCGCAATTTTTGCGGCGGAATCCGAATCGCCTGGGCGCGCGCCTCCTTTTCCTGACACGGTGCCCTCCCGCTCTGAAATAATAAAGCGCCACGGGCGGGACCACGAGCTCGGACTTACCGCTCTCGTATGTCGTGAGCAGCAGGACAACCTCGAACAGCTTTTTATCGTCCCGCCAGTCCCGCTCCTCCGCCCGGACATTGCGCAAGACAAACGGAGGCAGAGAAAGATTTTCCTTTTGAGATCGTCCGAAACGAACTGCACGCTTCGAGGATGGATCACTTGGATCGTGTACTCCAAGGAGTCGCCGACCCAGATGGCGGTACGGTCGAGGCGAGTCGTGATCGAGAAAGGGGGCTGCCCTTTCTGGCTTGCGGCAGCGGCCTCCAGTTCGACGGCGACAAACAAAAGCAGCACGCACAACGCAGCACATTTCATCGGGATTTTCTCCGAGTAAAAAGTAGGCGATGATCGAGTCGAGAAAGGGCCTGCCGGTGCGGAGAAAAAGATGGTCCAGGTTCAGCCGGTAAAGCGAGCGTTGCAGCGCGATCTTCCTTTCCCGAAGCAAGCTCTCGTATTGTCCCCTGGTCCGGTCCGACAAGCGGAACAGCATCTCTCCTCCCCGTTCCGCATCTCTCAGTCTGAGATAGCCCCTGGCTCGAGGAAGCGCCTCTTCAAGCTCGTCATCAAGGATCACGGGAACAAAGTCGTGCTTGCGCGCGAGTCTTTGCAGCGAGTGCGAGGTCAGCACCTCTTCCTGGGCGATAAAATCCGAAATACAAAACAGCAGGCTGGCGGTCCGCAACCGCGTACCCAGGTAGTCCAAAGGCCGAAGCAGGTTCGTCCTGCGCGAACGGGGGCGGACATCCCACAAGGTCTCCAGAATCTTCCAGACCTGCGCCAACCCCTTTTTCGAAGGTAGGTCGATTTCAATCTCGTCCGTAAAACCGAGCAGGCCCGACCTTCATGTCATCATTAATGGCGGAGAAAGCCAGGGTTGCCGACACTTCGAGGAGGAGTTGCCGCTTGGACTGGTCCGCGGTGGCAAATTCCATCGAGCGGGAAAGATCCCGCCAGAATGACGGCGTTCATTTCCTTCTCCTCGTAAGCTTTCCTGATATAGGGCTGGGGCATGCGCGCCGTCGCGTTCCAATCGATCTGACGGTAATCGTCGCCCTGCTGATAGGGTTTGTGCTGGTCGAACTCAAACCCTCGTCCGCGGAGCGGACTGCGATAGTCCGCGACCCAATGATGCCGTGCCGCCTTGCGGGTATAGATCTCGATGTACTGGAGGCGCGTGACGAGTTCATCCGGAATCATGGGCCGACGATCCTCTCAAGGGATAACAACCTTTTTCAAAAGCTCATCAAAATTTCCTCGGCCGAAACTCGCTCGGCCTCGGCGCGCACGGTCCGGATGAGCCGAGTAGCCGGAGCGCATCGGGAGCGATGCGTTTGACGTCTGCCGGGAGGACGTAGTCCCGGCCTGCGAAAAAGCCGTGGTGCGCGCCAGCGCAAGAAGGTGCTGCGCCGAGCGCGGCGAAGCGCCGTGGAGAATCATTTCCTTGACAACCGGTAGGCTCGTCGGCTCGCTATTGCGAGTGGCCCGAACGATGCGCACGACATATTCGCGCAGAGCGTCGCTGACATGGGTACTACTGATCACCTTGCGATAGCGAACGACATCGCCGGGAGCCATCACCTGATTCACCGTGATTTCGCTAAGTTTCAGGCTGAGCATCGCGGCCTCGTCGCCGTGAGAAGGATAGTCCACCTGGAGCTTCAGGGCGAAGCGATCCACCTGAGCCTCGGGGAGCGTGTAGACGCCCTCTTGCTCGATGGGATTTTGGGTCGCCAGCACCCAAAAGGGTTCTTCCAGCGCGTAGGTTGTTTCACCAATCGTGACCTGGCGTTCCTGCATGGCTTCCAGGAGAGCACTCTGGGTCTTCTGCGGTGCCCGGTTGATCTCATCGGCGAGGATCAAATTGGCAAAGATCGGGCCTTTTTCGGTGCGAAACGAGCTAACCAGGCGGTCGTAAATGCGCGTGCCGATGATGTCCGCCGGCAAGCAGGTCAGGGGTAAACTGAATGCGCTGAAATTTGGCGCTCAATGTACTTGCCAGGGTCATAACCGTCAGGGTCTTGGCCAACCCCGGAACTCCTTCGAGGAGAACATGTCCATATCCGGTTTTATCTTCACCATCGCGCCTGAACGAGTAGGGAATCTCAGAAAAAGCCCGATCAGTAGGCGTCGGATAAGCCAATCCTGCCCCACCACCACGCGGTTGACTTCTGTCTCTACCCGCTGGATGGCGGCAAAAACTTTTTCCTGGTTGATTTGTTCTTTTTGATCCATCAAGTCCACACTACACTAAGATGCCAGCTAATAAAGAGACCGAAGGCCGCCAACAGAAATCCGCGATAGGTGTCTTCATACTCGACGACTTTCTTGAAGCCCTCGATCTTTCGCTCCTGCCTGACAATTCCTTCGAAAAAGCCTTCAAGCTCCTGACCAGTGAAGGATCGATGAGTACTGCCGCCCGTGGTGTCGGCGATCCAACGCAGGCTTCGCTCATCGAAGCGGGTCAATACCTTGTTTCCCTTCGCGTCTTCCGCGTAACGGACCATCCCGTTCTCCCGCCCGATGGGAAAGGGAGCTCCTTCCAGGGAACCAATACCAATGGTGTGAATCCTGATGCCTTGTCGAGTGGCCTCTCTCACGGCGTTTTCCAACTCATCGCCGTGATCCTCGCCATCGGAGATCAATATAAAGATTCTCTTCTTACGGGCGACTTGGGGGTAAAGCTCGGCGTCTCTAGAGAGAATGGCAAACCCGTTTTGAATCGCACGACCGATGTTGGTTCCCGGGTTAAAGGACGCATCGTCCTTCAGGTAATTCAGATAATAGAGAATGTTCGAAGTATCTTCAGTGAGATAGGAGAGGATCAAGCTTCCCGAAGCAAAGGAAACCAGGCCAACGCGGTCCTGAGACGGTTTGTTGCGCGCAAAGCGGCCCACGATTTCTAAAGCCCGCTCCAGACGCGAGGGAGGAACATCCTCAGCCCGCATCGAAGCAGAATTGTCGAGAAGAATAACCACATCCATCCTTTCAGGCTGGCCCACCTGTTTTTCCCGTATGAGTTGAGGGTGGGCCAGCGCGAGCACCAGAGCTACCAACGCCAGATTGATTAGCAGATAACGCATCCCGTCGCGCCACAAAGAATGGAGGTGAGAGATCTTTTGCAGCGGGCCAGCGGCGCCCAGACGTTTGCGGGCGTTGCGCTTGCTGAAAAATAGAACAGCCAAAGGGGCACAAGTAAGACCAGGAGAAAAAACAGTTTGAAGTACTCCGGCTGTAAGAAAACCATTAAGTTACCCTAGCTTCTCTGGAGCGATTTGTTGCTTTTTGTCCTGGGTCGGGCGCATCTTATCAAGAATTGATTTTACTTTTTCTCCCTCCCTCTTACTGTCCTGCTCCTTTTGGGAAAAATCTGTTTGATGACTTCGTAATTGTATTTTGAGGTCCCAATCCTCCGGCGCGACGGCCAATCCCCTCTGGTACTCAGCAAGCGCGGACTTTAGGTAACCGAGCGCTTCTTCACCGTCCTGGCTCGCCACTGCACGGCGAAAGAGCAGATTGCCCATCCAGAAGGAAAAGTCCCCTGGTCTTTGATCGTGGGAGAACTTCTGACCGCCTCTTCAAACCTGTCAAAGATCAGCTCCGGCTCGCCCTGGGCAAACAGGACATTAACCTGATCAAAGGTCAGCTTTTCGTCAGTCGTCTCTGAGAATCCGCGACAGCCACGGCACTGTGCGGAAAGGCGTTTCGGCCAGCTCAAAAATCCCGCCGCCGTCTCAAGCTCGCCGTGACGAGCTGCGGCGACCCTCGGGAGATCTGAAACCACAGCCACGAATAGCCGATCAGTCCTGCCGAGCAAAGAAAAACGAGTATTAAAAAACCCCCAGAAAAATTTCCTCATCGGCGATCCTCCGCCTCATTTCAGAATCCTATCCGAGGGACGCTTGGAACGAGGCAAACTTTCAAGTACCTACTAAAAAGGTTTACTCCCCCACCAAACGCAAAATCAAGCATCAAGACCTTCGTGGCTAGTGGGACGATGCAAATGCGTATCTTCGCGTGACTTTTCTATGTTTAACCAGCATGCCCCGAACGTAAGTCCTCGATGCGGGGTTTACAACCGGCTTTTTCGTGCTTAAATTTTGTTTGGATTCTTAATCTTGTAAAGGAGAATAAAATGAAGCGGGCTCTTCGGCTCGTACTCAACGAAAACCCACAAAATTCAGGCTCTCAACCGATCGCGCCGTCCGACGGCGACTTGCTGGATGCCTATTCCGCAGCGGTGACCGCTGCGGCGGAGAAAGTCAGCCCATCGGTAGTCAATATCGAGGTGAGACACATTCCGGATAGCCGGCAAGCTCACCCGTCGGTCGGCCTCAAGAGGCACGCGGCAGCGGCTCCGGCTTTGTGTTTACGCCGGATGGCTTTATTTTAACAAACAGTCACGTGGTGCATGGCGCCAGCAAGCTGGGAGTTACGCTTTCTGACGGACGCAGCTTCGAAGCGCGCTTGGTTGGGAAGACCCGGACACCGATCTGGCGGTGATTCGCATCGACGGGGACCATCTCATGCCTGCTACGCTCGGCGACTCGAAATCGATCCGAGTGGGCCAATTGGTGGTAGCCATCGGAAATCCCTACGGCTTTCAGTGCACCGTAACCGCCGGAGTGGTCAGCGCTCTCGGCCGGTCGCTGAGATCGCAATCGGGCCGGTTGATCGACGATGTTATCCAAACCGACGCGGCGCTTAACCCGGGCAACTCCGGCGGCCCGCTGGTAACCTCCCGCGGGAAGTCATCGGAGTTAACACCGCGGTGATTTTGCCGGCTCAGGGTCTATGTTTCGCGACCGCGATCAACACGGCAAAGTTCGTCGCGGGGTTGCTGTTACGTGACGGTAAGATCCGGCGAGGACATATCGGTGTTGCGGGACAAAACGTTGTGCTCCATCGCCGTCAGGTGCTGCTCAACAATCTCGCAGTCGCGAGCGGTATCCTGGTGGTTTCCTTGGAACCCAATGGACCCGCCGATCGCGCCGGCCTCAAAGAAGGCGACGTCATTGTTGCTTACGGAAGCAACCGGTTTCGAGCATTGACGATCTTCACAGGCTCTTGACCGAAGAACAGCTCGGGGTAAAGGTCGGATTAACGGTTCTACGCGGCGGCGAAAAGACAATGCTGGATGTTGTCCCTGAGGAATCTGCGCGCTCGCCGCAAGTGCCACGGTGAACCGACCGAGGGAAAAACACGCAAAGCGGCGGCTATCGGTTCAGCTGGTAGCCCGCCGCATCGCTACTCCGGGTCTGTAGCCTTATTCGGCTTCGGCATCTGTTTCGGCCTTGAGGCGTCGCCGTGCGGACCGCATCCGCCAGCGTGTCCAGCAGCCCGCGGCCATCGTCCCAGCCGATGCAGGCGTCGGTGATGCTCAAGCCGTAAACTAATTCTTTTCCGGGTAGAAGGTCTTGCCTGCCGGCTTTCAGATGACTCTCGATCATCACGCCGAAAATTCGTTCATCCCCGTTGGCAATCTGGATCGCAACTTCGCGTCCGACTTCGACCTGTTTTTGTGGATCCTTGCCGCTGTTACCGTGACTAAAGTCGATCATGATGCGTGCGGGGATACCGGCCTCGGCTAGATTTTTGGCCGCCGAGTTGACCGTGACCGCGTCGTAGTTCGGCTGTTTGCCGCCGCGCAAAATCACGTGACAATCCTCGTTCCCGGTAGTCGACACGATGGCTGAATGGCCGTCTTTGGTTACCGAAAGGAAATGATGCGGCGCCTGTGCCGCGCGGATCGCATCCACCGCAATTCTGACATTGCCATCGGTGCCGTTTTTGAATCCAACCGGGCAAGACAAACCGGAAGCAAGCTCCCGGTGAACTTGACTCTCCGTCGTGCGCGCGCTATGGCGCCCCAGGAGACGAGATCGGCGATATACTGGGGTGTAATCATGTCGAGGAACTCAGAGCCCGCCGGCATGCCGGTTCTCGTTAAGAGCTCGAGCAGCAGGTGACGGGCGATTTCGCAATCCTTCATTAATGTGAAAGCTCCCGTCAAGTTTGGGGTCGTTAAGCAATCCCTTCCATCCCACTGTGGTGCGCGGTTTTTCAAAATAAACGCGCATCAACTACCAACAGGTCCGCGACTAAACGGTCTTTTGCATTCCTTGAGTTTGCCGCGCATACTCTTTGGCTGCCTTGACGTCGTGAATTGAGCACGGACCCCATGATAACGCAGCGAGGCGGTCATCGGCGCCGTGCAAAATCCGGTGGACCGCCTGACGTGTTTCATACACGATCCTGGCGGCGTTGTGCGTGATCGGAAAATCGCTAAGGATGGCCGATGGCGGCAAGAGCTCTTTGATTTCCCTAATACGTAAATCGTCGGTTCTGTATTCCATGTCACTCACTGTCAGCGAAAGGTGCGCATTATAGACCAAAATTATCAGAAGTCTAAGTGGCATTGCTTTGAGCTTTCTATTTCTTTTTCAAGGATTCGAAAAAACCTCTCGTTTCAACTCATCAATGAGTGTTTCATCGATGAACTTGGCTCAGTTTGAGATCCCCATCCCATCCCTTGGAGATCAACTCGGCGGCGTTGCCGACGCTAGAGCAAAAATGAGGTGTAGTTGGACAAAAGCGCCTGCATGGATTGCGTTCCGCCGGCGATGAGGGACGATCTTCGGATTCAGGTTATATTTAGGGAAGAGCTTCAACTCCGGGAAAACGCCCACAACGGTCCCTGAAAACCAGAGACGCCGCTGTAGGCCACGACGATGTTTTCGTTGGCATGTGTTGTGCCGCGACTCAACAAAGAAAATGACTGCAGTGACAGTAAAAATGCGGCGGAAAAATCTATTCCAGACGGGCACGTGTTCCTCTAGTGAAGATATGGAGTGTGATTTTCACAATCACCACGGATTGTCAAGATTGTTTTCGCTTCTGAATTCTCCCAGAAGTCTGATTGCACGCCGATGTCGCGTTGACACTCCATAGGGGATCTGTTATTCGCGTAATTTGTCCGCGAGGAAACATCCATGCATGATCTGCGCTCCTGGCTCCAAGAGGTGGAACGGTTAGGGAATCTCAAACGAGTTCAAGGAGCGGATCCCAATCTCGAAATCGGAATCATCACGGAACTAAATTGCCGCCGTAAAGGACCTGCGCTTTTATTCGACGGCATTCCCGGTTTTCCGCAAGGCCGGAGAATCCTCACCGGAACAATTCTTGACGCGCCGCGTTTAGGACTGACTTTGGGACACCGTGGCGTCGATTCGAGCGAGGAGTTGGTGGCTCGCCTCGAAGGAAAAAATGACCGAGTACGAGCACGCGTCGGTGAATTTTCCGCCCCGTGAGGTGGCGCATGGGCCGGTCTTTGAGAACCAGAATTTTGGCGAGGACATCGATCTCCTGCAATTTCCGGCGCCCAAATGGCACGAGCATGACGGCGGGAACTACATCGGCACGGGCTGTATCGTTGTGACCAAGGATCCCGATTCCGGGCGGGGTGAACGTCGGTTGTTACCGGGTCATGGTGCAGGATGAGAAGAGCGTGACCGTGCAGATCTCTTCCGCCCACCATGGCGCGATCAACCTCAAAAAATATCGCGATCGAAATGAGCCGGCGCCGGTAGCGGTATCTTTTGGTCACCATCCTATTTATCTAGTCATCGGTGGCATCGGCATTCCTTATCGAGTCTCGGAATACGCTTACCTGGGCGCCATGTTCGGAGAGCCTGTTGCCGGTGGTTTGTGGGAAGGTGACCGGGCTTCCAATTCCGGCCGACAGTGAATTTGCCATAGAAGGGTTTTGCCCTCCGGATCAAACTCGAAGCGAGGGCCTTTCGGCGAGTTCACCGGATACTATGGGTCGGGAGAAGAGCAGGAGCCGGTTCTCGAAGTGAAGGCCGTTTACTTTCGCAACGATCCGATCAACCTCGGACCCCTCCTGGAAGGCCGCCCCATGATTACTCCCTACATGTATTCCCTGATTCGCTCGGGTCATGGTGAAAGAATCCCTCGTCAAAAGATGGGTTGCCTGATATTCGGGGAGTTTGGTTTCACGAGGTGTCGGGCGTGAACTTTTTGCGGTGGTATCGATAAAGCAGCGCTTTCCAGGACATGCGAGCAGGCCGCCTACTTGACCGCGCAGTGCCAGGCGGCTGCCGGCCATCTCGGTCGCTATGTCGTGGTTGTCGACGACGATATCGATCCGTCGAACTTGGCAGATGTTATTTGGGCAATGAGCACCAGGTCGAATCCGGAAAAGGACATCGATTTGTTGCGCAACACGTACTCGAGCACCCTCGACCCCGTATATCCCAAGGGCGCGCGGAAATTTTTTGGCTCGCGGGCAATCATTGATGCGTGCCGGCCTTACGACTGGATCGAGGATTTTCCCAGAGTCGCGGAATCGAGCGAAGCGGAAAAGCAAAGGTGCTGAAGAAATGGCAGGAGCTGTTCGGCTAATTTAGGCGATCTTCGCGGCTGCAGCATACGGGTTAAGTCAAGCTCACCGCCGAATCTTAACTCGAGCCTCATAGGCCAGAGGGTTTTCCGATTAATCTTGCAAGGAGGAAGGATGATTACGCTGGATGGAGAACAAATAGAAGTCGTCGACGCTCATTCGCATATGGGCTCAGAAATAAGCTCGCAGTGCATCAGATACCCCGTATCATGAAATTCACGGCGGAAGATATGATGGCGTCCATGGATGGGGCGGGGGTTGATAAAGTCGTGACCTTTGCCATCGGCGCCGGCGAGCCGGTGGACTACCGCGACACCAACAACTACATCGCCAGTTCGATGGAAAAGTATCCCGACCGGATCATTGGATTCATGCGTCTCAATCCGGCCAAAGGTCCGAAAGATACGTTGAAGGTGTTGGAAGAAGGCGTGAAGCTCGGCCTCAAAGGAATCAAGATTCACCCGCTTATTGAAAAATGCCCGGCGAACGACAAAGAAAACGTCTATCCCTCTAATGGAGGCGGCACAGCATCACGGGCTCCCTGTGCTATTTCATTGTGGCCTGGGCGAGGATGCGAGTCCCAAGCGTATTGCTGAGGTGGCAAAAGACTTTCCGAAACTATCGGTGATCCTGGGCCACTCAGGTGTCATAGAGGGAGTCAGGGACGCCATCGACGCGGCCAAAAAGCACGAGAATCTGAGTATGGATAGCTCAGCTGTTGGATGGCTGCCGTTTTTTGTGAAACGATTTCCTGGGCAGGCATCGACCGGGTGATGTATGGCTCGGACCATCCTTTCAATCCGATGGACTGGGAAGTGGCTAAGATCGTAAAACATGCCCAGAAACATTTGAAATTGCAGATCGAAGATTTGCGCAAGATCATGGGAGGAAACCTGAAGCGCCTTCTCGGCATTTCCTGAAGATCACCCCGGATGGTTTAGTTTGAGACAGTTTGATTTCCAATCATTTACTAAAATCAATCGCCTGGAATTTCTAAACGTTCATGGCTGAGCGGTGCACGTCAACCGTTTAGGCTAACCACGTAATTGACAAAGAAAGAGACGGGAAAAATGGAACCAAAAATTTCAACGCAGCCAATTGCCGAAAAAAGAGCTCATACCGCAAGTGGATCGAAACCGAAGGCATCCCACTTATAGAGGGATTCTTCATCGAGGATCTCACAACGATGTCGCTTTACCCGTGGGACCGCAAGGGCGGCTTGGGAGCCCGCATCTGCCTGGAAGGCACCGGCGAGACCAACGACTCCTACGTCTGCGAGATTCCGCCGGGCAAGAGTCTCAAACCCCAAAGGCATCTCTTTGAGGAGTTGGTCTACATCGTGAGCGGTCATGGGGCCACGACGCGTCTGGCATGAGGGCGGGCCACAGCGCACGTTCGAATGGCAGGAAGGCTCGCTCTTTTCCCCACCGCTCAATAGCTGGTATCAGCACTTTAACGGCAGCGGCGATCAGCCGGTGCGCTACTTCGCGGTCACGAGCGCGCCCCTCATGATCAACCTGCTTGCACAATGTGGACTTCATCTTTAACTGCGATTTCGTCTTCAGAGATCGGTACAATGATCAGGAGAGCTACTTTAGCGGCGAGGGAACCTGGTACGCCGGCAGAATATGGGAAACTAACTTTGTCCCCGACGTGAAAAATCTTAAGTTGCTTGAGTGGAAGGAGCGCGGCGCCGGCGGCTCGCAGGTGCGCTTCGAGATTTCCGAGAATACGATGTGTGCGCACGTCTCGCAGTTTCCCGTGGGCACTTATAAAAGGCCCATTTTCATGGCCCGGGCGCTCACGTGGTCATTCTTGGAGGTCAAGGCTACTTCTCTCATGTACCCACAGGGAGCAACCGATCCAGCGTTATGACTGGAAGCCTGGAAGCATGGTCGTGCCGCCCGCCAACTGGTTTCACCAGCATTTCAATTCCGGTAATGGCCCAGCGCGCTATCTGGCGCTTCGCTGGGGCAGCAGAAAGTATTACGGGATCAACGGGGAAAATACGGGAAAGACCGACGTGGATGTGAAGCTCGGCGGCAATCAGATCGAGTATGAAGACGAAGAGCCAATCGTGCGACAGATGTTTGAAGAGGCCTGCGCTAAGGCGGGTGTCAAAAGCCAGATGGACAAATATTATGCCGCGAAGGCCTAGCGCGAATCGTAACCTTGCCTTATTCGCATTATTCGCTGCGCTACTCTGGGAGGTCAACGTCGGCGCGGCGGAGCTAAGGCGAATCACTTTGGGCTATTCCAGTATCGGACCCATGGCCACCGGCTTTTGGATGGCGAAAGAGATTGGCGCCTTTGAGAAGCACGGGATTCATGCCGAGCTTATCTATATCTCCTCCGGACCCGTGGTCATCCAGGCTCTCATCGGCGGTGATCTGCAGGGAGGCAGTGCGGCGACCAACGCCGTCATCAATGCAATCTTGAACGGAGCACCTATTCTCGGTGTCGCGGGAACCTCCAATCGGCCCTATCATCGACTTTACGTGCAGCCGGAAATCAACCGGCGTCGAAGACCTGCGGGGCAAGACCCTAGGGGTCACCCGGTTCGGCGCGATCACCGATAATCTGACGCGGATCTTGCTCAGAAAGAACAACCTGGAGAACGCGGTAACGGTTCGCCAATTGGGCGCCACGGCCGCGGTCGGAGCGGCATTCCAGCAGCGGGTGATAGCGCGGCGCCGTCACTTCCGACCTTCGTGTGGGAACCAAACTGCCGGCGAAGATTCTCGTCAATCTCGTGGATTTAGGTATTCCTTATTCGATGCAATTGATCACGGTGTCGCGCGATTACTATCGGCGCAATCCGGAAGTCGTCGAAGGGATGATCAGATCATACGCAGCAGGCGTGGACGCCTTACATAACCAAAAGAGAGAGCACTCAAGGTGATCGCCAAAGTATTCGCGCCAAGCCGACGCCCAGGGTATCGAAGAGCATTACCGTGACTCGGTAGCCAATCTCGACCGTATCCCCGCGTCGAATCGGAAGCAATCGCTACGATCCTCGAGTTCATGGGAAAACCAGGAATTCCCCGCGAGACTTTCGTTGACGATTCTATCGTCGAACGGATGGCGCGCGAGGGTGGCTTTGATAAAAGAAGTAACGCGCGCTAATCCAAAAACCACTAAGCGCCTTGCAAATTGAAGATCTCCATTCTTGACGACTATCACGATACGCTTCGCACCCTCGATTGCTTCAAAAAGGTGGCAGGTCACGAAGTCAAAATATGGAACGATCACGTCCAGGATGTCGATGCGCTGGCCGAACGATTGCGGGATACGGAAGCGCTGGTGCTGATACGCGAGCGGACCGAGATTCGCGCGCCGCTGCTCCATCGACTGGACAAGCTTAGGCTCATCAGCCAGCGCAGCGTCTACACGCACATCGACATCGATGCCTGTACGCAGCTCGGTATCATTGTATCGTCGAGCCAGCATTCAGACACGCCGTCCTATGCCGCCGCCGAACTGACGTGGGCGTTGGTGCTTGCGGCGATGCGCCAGGTTCCGCAGCAAATGTCCGCGCTCAAGGCGGGAAAGTGGCAGATTGGCGTCGGCAACAGCCTGCGCGGCAAGACGCTGGGAATCTACGGCTACGGCAGGATCGGAAGCACCGTCGCGGGTTACGGCAAGGCGTTCGGGATGAATGTATTGGTCTGGGCGCGCGAGGCGTCACTCGAGCGCGCGCGAAGCGACGGCTACATGGCGGCGCCGAATAAGCAGGCGTTCTTTCGGAGTGCGATGTAATTTCGCTGCACATGCGCCTGGTCGAAGCAACGCGCGGTATCGTGACCTCGAGCGACCTTGCCCGGATGAAACCGACGGCCTTGCTGGTCAATACCAGCCGCGCTCCACTGGTCGAGCCCGGCGCATTGATTGCCGCCCTGAAAGCCGGGCGACCAGGGATGGCCGCCCTCGACGTCTATGAAGAAGAGCCGGTGCTCGACACCGATTGTCCGTTGTTCTCAATGGATAACGTCGTATGCACGCCGCACATCGGATATGTCACGCGCGAGGAGTACGAAACTCAATTCTCGGACATCTTCGACCAGATCGTCGCCTACGCGGCCGGTGAGACCCATCAATGTTGTGAATCCGAAGGTGCTGGAATTAGGAACAGAGTACGGTTAGCAGATATACAATCATCACGTTCTTTCGATCCCTTCCTTTTTCTCGCCTTCTGTCGAAGACGAAGATTCCTGTTTGCTCATAGATGAGCTCCTTGCGACACGAGCATACGCAACTTCGAAGGGTTTTTATAACAGAAGTTGACACGGATTGGAGGTTTGATGCATAGGTTCTCCATGCGTCGGTGACTAGGGATGTGGAACGGAGTTTTTTCGGTTCTCGCGGAGATTCGGCGAACTCACAGGGAGGAGAAAATATGAATACCAGCCATAAGTTATTTACGGTCGGCCGAGCTTTGGTTACTTCCGGGCTATGGATAGTGCTCGTTGTCACGGGCGTTGCTGCGCAGGAAAAGCGCGATGAGTTTTATTATCTGAGCGAAATGAACAAGGCCTCATCGGTGATGGTCGTCGAGCAAGGAATCGTGCCCAAGGCACTGGGCCGGACCATTGCCGAGACGGTTTCCAAGGTCATTGCCGATGCGGAGAAGTCCGGCGCCCAACGCTCCGGCGACTACCTTATCGTCGAGAAATCCCTTACTCGCTGCCCGGCGGCCCCGATGTTACCCGCATGCATTCCGGCCGGAGCCGTCAGGACATCGGCGCGACCAGAAATCGCCTGTTTCAGCGCGCGCAACTGATCGTGACCTCTGCGAGCCTCAACAATGCGCGCGCGGCGCTACCTGACATGGCGGCGCGTTATCCCGATGCGATTGTGCCCGCCTACACGGTGGGCGTGCAGGCGCAGCCCATATCTTTCGGCCACTACATTCTTGCTTATGCGGAGGCGCTTGAGCGCAATGCCGAGCGGTTGCGCCGGGCCTATGCTAGTGTCAATCGGTCGCCGCTGGGCTCCGCGCGCGCTCGGCACATCGAGCTTCCCGGTAAACCGTGCCCGGCTTCGCCGATCTCCTTGGCTTCGACGGCATCGTCGAAAATTCGCTCGATGCGAACCAGATCTCGCCGATTGATACGGGAGTCGAGCTGCATCAGTGTCGCGAGTGCGGCGGCGCTCACGGTGAGCACTTTCTCATCTCCGACCTCTGGAGGCGCAGTATCGCGATGACCACCCCTTGGCTCACTCTCGAAGAGGGCGAACTCACGGGTACCAGCAGTATCATGCCGCAGAAGCGCAACCCGAACGCGTTGCACAATGTCGCGTTACGGCTAGCGAGGTTCTCGGGATCAGCACGACCTATTCTGTTCAAGGCGCACAACGTTCCGCACGGACTGCAGCGATTATAAAGGTAGCGAGCCGCAGAATGCGCTGAATCGCGATGGCGCAGATGCTCAACAATCTGACCGCAGTCGTGAAGCAGTTGAACTTCAACGCGAAGCGCGCCTCTTGAGGAAGTCAATGATGACTATGCCACGACCACCGAGCTCGCCGACATCTTGCAGCGCGACGCCGAACGTGCCGTTCCGTGTCGGGCATCATTTCGCATCCGAGCTGGTCAACTATGGTCGCGGCCACAATCTCCGGCCGGTAGAAATACATGTACGATCAGGCGAAAAGAATCTACACCGAAGCGGCTGGGCACTTTAAAATGGAAAAATGCGCAGCTCCCGCTCGGCGAAGCACAGTTCCGCAAATCGTTGACAGCGGAGAATATGGTGCAGTCCGCCCAGCGAGTCTGGTGGGCCGCAGCCGGCCGAAGTCGCGCGCATGCTCGCCAGCGAGCAGACGCGGCTGTAAAAGCGGATCGCGATTGGCTGAGCGGTACACAGAAGAAGCTTGCGAAGAGGCACAGAAGAAACTCGATACTGCGTTCGCGCAGCTAAAATCGGCAGAATAGTTCCTGTTACCCTGCAAAGTTTCGCGACCCACGACGGCGAGAAGAACTGACGATAACGACCGAGCAGCGGCGCATAGGCCAAGAACGGCACGCCGGGACCGAAACGATCGGCGAGAATCCCGCCGAGCAGCGGCGCGCCGACACCGCCTATCTCCGCGATCGTACGGCGTAGGGCCTGCAGACGTCCGCGGGCGCTCGCCGGCACGACATCGTAAGTCGAGGTCGCCAACGAGCCGAGCGAAAGCCCGTTGGATACTCCCAAAAATGCTACAAGAATCCCTAATTGAAAAAAGCTCTCGGAAAACGGAATAAACAGAAACGCCAGAGCGGGAATTCCGGTACTTGGAACCGTGGCCCACTTTCTTCCGACCTTGTCGATGACGGAAGCCCGCGGGCAGGATCATGGCGAATACAGACAGGCCGGAAATGGTAAACACTAAGCCTACTTCTTTGGGCGTCAGGCCCGAGCTGGGATGTCGCGTAGAGTGGCAGCATGCTCTGGGTCGTGACGCGATGGATTATGCTCGTGAAGGTTGCAAAAGACCAGAACGATGTATGTCGGTCGGAGTTCCGGATGAATTTGGTGAAAAAGATCTTTCACGCTGCGCAATCGTTCCGATAGGGTCTGACGCTTCGAATCTTTCGGGCGATGTGAAAGCGGTGAAGAGAAAGACGCTGGCGGGTTCTCAACAGAAAATCCAAGCGCGACAGAAAGCGCGGCACACAGGGCATAGACGATGAATACGGCTCTGAAGCCGACACTTTCCGTCAGTATGCCGCCAAGCAACGGACCCAAGGCGAGCCCTAAATAGTTAACGCCGTGAAAGCCGCTAAGGATTCGGCCGCGTTGGTCCGGACGCGCCATATCGATGCCGGCCATCTCCCGAGCCAGAACCCAGACGCTCTCTGCGACGCCGATCACGAAGACCAGCACGAGAATGATTCCGAACCAGGGAATGCTTGCGGCAAGTAGCCCGGCGATGCAAGCCAGGGCCGGGCCCGCGATCAACGCCGAGCGGGCGCCTAAGCGGTCGAGGACTGCGCCGCCTATCGGAAGACCGACGAATCGTCCAAGTCCCGAAGCCGTAATCAATTTGCGCCGCTGTTCCCGGTGAAATTTCAAAGGCCACGGCCAATACCGGAATGGCGGGAACGATCATCGCCCACATCCCCGCCAGCAGAGTGCTGGTGTAAAGCGTAGACCGAGTCCACGGACCGTGGGACTTAAATTTAGCGAGGCCATTTGTGGTTGCGGTTTGAGATGCTTCGCTCGAGTTGCTTCGATGTGGGAGGACGGCGGGAAAAGCAATTCTTCTCGCCGTGCTCTAGACTATCAGGTTGCTAAAAACCTTTGTTTGCAGGCTTCTAGAACTCCGCATTTCCGGGCGTGCGCGGGAAGGGGATGACGTCGCGAATATTTTTGAGGCCGGTGAGATACATCATCATTCTTTCCAACCCAAGGCCAAAACCGGAGTGGGGGACGGAGCCGTACCGGCGCAAGTCGAAATACCACCAATAAGCTTTTTCATCTAAGCCGCTGTCGCGGAGCCGTTGCAGGAGCACATCGTGACGGTCCTCGCGCTGGCTGCCGCCGATGATCTCGCCGACCCTGGGAACCAAGCACGTCCATCGCCCGCACGGTTTTGTTGTCGTCGTTGACGCGCATATAGAAAGCTTTGATGTCCTTCGGGTAGTCTGTAACGATCACCGGTTTCTTGAAAAGCTCCTCCGAGAGAAATCGCTCGTGCTCGGTTTGCAAATCAATGCCCCATTCCACGGGAAACTCCCAGGTTTTTCCCGACTTCTTGAGCTCTTGAATCGCATCGGTGTAGGTAATGTGGCCGAATTTTGATTCCGCGACATGCTCCAGTGTGCTGAGCACGGTTTTCTCGATGCGCTCGTTGAAGAACTCGAGATCTTCGCGGCAATGTTCCAGCACATAGCGAATGATGAACTTTAAGAACTCTTCTGCCAGCGGCCATGTTGTCTTCCAGCTCGTAGAAGGCCATCTCCGGCTCGATCATCCAGAACTCGGCCAAATGGCGCGGCGTGTTGCTATTCTCCGCCCGAAACGTCGGGCCGAAGGTGTAGACTTTTGAGAACGCCAGGGCGAAGATCTCTCCTTCCAACTGCCCGCTGACGGTGAGATAGGCGGGGCGGCCGAAAAAATCTTGCTGCCAGTTGACGTTGCCGTCGGCGGTGCGCGGCGGGTTCGCCATGCTTAGGGAAGTTACGTTGAACATCTGACCCGCGCCCTCGCAGTCGGATGTCGTGATGATGGGCGTTTGGACATAGATGAAGTCGCGCTCTTGAAAGAAGGTATGGATCGCGTGGGTCAAAGCGTTGCGCACGCGAAAAGCCGCGCCAAAGGTGTTGCTGCGCACGCGCAGGTGACCTATCTCGCGGAGAAATTCCAAGGTGTGTCCCTTCTTCTGCAGCGGATAGGTGACAGGGTCCGCGGTGCCGTAGACTGAAATCTCGAGACCTTCAACTCGACAGCTTGCCCCTTCGCCGGAGACTCGACCAGCTGCTCCCGACGCGGCGATGCTGCTCCCCGTCGTGACCTGCTTCAGTGTCTCGTCCGGAACTATGCCGCTATCAACCACCAACTGCATGCTCTTGAACCGCGAGCCGTCATTCAATTCTATAAAGGTCACGCCTTTGGAGTCCCGGCGGGAGCGCACCCAACCGCGTAATGTGACGTTGCTGCCCACCGCAAGATTGAAAGCTTGTCTAACCGAAACATATTGTGAGGTCATAATTTGAAGTATCGAATAAAGCGCGAGGATGTCAACTCTTGTGGCCGTCCGTGTCATGTAGATAAGATGCCTTCGGAAGTCATGTACATTCTCGCCACTACCGGCAAACACAGAAGAACGGCATGCGCACAGGGGCAAAATGACAATTCGAGTTGAAAATTTATTTGCGAACCTGCCGGAGCTTTCCGGGTCGGAGCAGTTGCTCAGCCTGTTTGAAAACCCCTCGTCAAGATCGCGCGCATCGTTTCGCAGTCTTATAGCAGTCCGCCTGGTTTCTGGTACGATCAGGATGAAGACGAATGGGTGATCGTGGTACGCGGAGAAGACGGCTCTGGAATTCGAAGGGGGAGAGCTCGTCCGCATGCAAGAGGGCGACTATGTGACGATTCCGCGCCATGTGAAACATCGAGTTCAGCAGACCGATCCTAAAACCATCTGGCTCGCCGTACACGTATTCGCTAGAGCTCAGATAAAGCGGCAAGGTGAGTAGCTCGACGAAGGGGCTGGCGGAACCTGTGAATGACGCGCATTTGCAATAGCATCCAAATACGCCAACCGATCGAACAGGTTTTCGATTTCATCACGACGCCGGCAAACTGGCCGCAGTGGCATCCGGCTTCGGTGAGTGTCGGCGGGAACGCGGACCATTCCTTGCTCCCGGGCGAAGCGGTTACGGAAAACATTTCCGTTGCGGGTCATCGCGGGCAGGTCACCTGGTTGGTGCGGGAACGGAGCGCGCCTCATCGTTGGGTCATCGACGGAACCGGGAAAGACGGCGGCCGCGCCACGATTACCTATACGCTGAGTCCGCACCCCGCCGGGACAAATTTTGAGCGCGAGCTTGTCTATGCGATGCCGAACCCGTTGCTGGCGGTCTTGGATTGGTTGATTATCCGTTCGCGCATGAAGACGGACTCCATCGAGGCGTTACGACGTTTGAAGCGCCTGCTCGAATCCAGCGGTGAAATCAATTAGCACGAGATCCAAGGATGCGCTGCCTGTCCAAACTTTCGCGCGGCACATGAAAGTCGCCGTGATGCATCTCTGAGAGATGGAGCGTCCCGCGTTCCAAAAGCATACTATTTTTAGTAATCTGTTCTTATAGAAGTGGAAGGAAAATTATTAAGTAAAAACCGACCACAGGCCTTGGCCGCTTCCATCGAGACCCTGGGTGTGTGGCCATGCGTTGGCAGGATCTTCTTTTTCTTCATTGGCCGGTCGGTGCTGACTTGATTCGCCCACTGATTCCCCAGGGTCTGGAGCTCGATGCTTTCGATGGCTACGCTTGGATCGGCGTCGTCCCTTTCCGCATGAGCGGCGTCCGCCCGCACGGTTTCCTCGCTTTGCCGGGCTGGCCTTCCAGGAGTTGAACGTTCGCACCTACGTGGAGTCCGGGCCGAAGCGGCGTCTGGTTTTTCAGCCTTGACGCGGCAAATCGGCTGGCGGTTAGAACCGGCCGATCCTGGTATGGTTTGCCTTATTATGATGCCCGAATGACTTTGCAGCGAGAGCGAGAAACTATTCACTATCGCAGCATCCGTACCGGTAGGAGAAGCACCGGGGCGGAATTTCACGCGTCTTACAAACCCACCGGAGAAGTCTATCGTTCGGCTCCGGAGACGCTCGACCGTTGGTTTACGGATCGATATTGTCTTTACACGGTAGATCGCAGCGGCCGCTTGGGCTATGCAGACATTCATCGACGCGCCGTGGCCTCTGCAACCGGCCGAAGTAGAATTGCGCGTCAACACGATGACCCTGCCAGTGGGCATCAAACTGCCGGATACCGCGCCGCTCGCCTCATTTTGCCCGTAGGCTCGACGTGATTGCATGGACAGTTGAATCTGTTGCTTCAATACCGGTGAGATAGGCCCTCGGAACCCACTCTGGTAAATGCAAGGAGAGCGCTATGACACGACGTGAATCGTTGAAGGTTTTTTTAGCCGGCAGGTATCTTGACGGCATTGAAGGGGCGCGTGAATGCCGCGCAGCCCAGCTCCATGAAGGACATCGAGAATCTGCAGAAAAACTGGAAGGCGCTCTTAGCCGAACGGTACCAACGTTGCCGCTCGCCCTCCGAACCGCTCAAGCTGTCGAAAGAAGAATGGCGCAAGCGTCTGGACCCGACACAATTCAACGTGCTGCGCGAGGAAGGCACCGAGCCCCCGGGCACGAGCCTCGCTGAACAACGAAAAGCGGCCCGGTGTATTTGTTTGCGTCGGCTGCAACCTGGCGCTCTTTACCTCCGACATGAAATACGAGAGCTGGCACCGGCTGGCCGAGTTTCTTCACCACGATACCCGGCGTCATTCGCCAACAAAACGGATTACAAGTTGATCCTGCCGCGCAGCGAATATCATTGTGTCCGTTGCGGCGGCCACCACGGCCACGTTTTCGACGACGGTCCGCCGCCCACCGGCAAGCGCTGGTGCAACAACGGCGTCGCCCTGCGGCTTTCTCCCTCGTGATACAAAGAAATAGTGATTTTCTGGAACTGCGCCGCATCCATCCGTTCTTCTTGCTCGCGGGGTTATGTTCGAAGAGCCGGCTTTCCGTCATCGAGCCATTTTTGGGCGAATAAGAGACCGGCTCGTCTCAGCTTTTTTGCGTGTTGAAAATACCTGCGTTGATCGTGAAATTTTTAGCTTATCATTTGGCCAGCTTCCCGCCAGCTTATGTAGAGACGGGGTTCCCAACCACTCGGATGGAGGAGTTCCCAAGCTTCGGCGTGAATGTCATGCCTCTTGTAAACTGCATCCATGTCTAGTTTGTCCTTGGGTCCGCTTCTATCACCCAAACGGTGGACGTCTGAGGTTTGGCCCCTGCGTGCTCACGTGAAATAACTCAAGCTTACATTCGCCAGAATATTCCCATTGTTGTCAATAGCGCCAGCGATGACCAAATCACTCACTCTCGGTAGATTCGGTAATTCACCAGCCCTATTTCCACGCTGCGAATATTTCCGGCGTCCTCTGTTGGCACGCAAGATTCTTGGGTGAGACAAATCAAAGCATTTTGCCAATTCGAGAACCGGTATATCCGGGATGTCCGCATCAGCCTCGTCTCGAAGACTTCTTCCAAAAACAGAATGTTCTCGAATATTCTCTCTGTATTTGTTTTCTCGTGACGCCGAGCCATAAAAACCTCCTTATCATGCAAAAAAACAGATGGGCGCTGCAGCACCGCTGAAAACATAGAAGGGTTTATTACTCTTGCCTCAATGAAAGTTCCTATGAGTTTGTGCAAGAGACATGCCAGAGAAATTAGCGTCTGACGAAGACTAGCTCTGTTGAACTAGATGTTTTCGGAATTTCTGTTTGTATGAATTTGCCTGCAGCACCAGTGAGAAAAACCAACGGAGAATCACTGCATCGACGAATCGGGAGACACCCAAAAACAGTCCAGCTTGCGCAAATTTACGAAAGCTCGCAATCTCTGATTGCGCGTAGCCTACTCTTCAATCACCTCCGCTTGGCACTTGACTTGCTCCGTTATCGTTCCAAAGGTTGATTCGTCGGCATTTGCAATAAAAACCGGTATCAGTGCGAGGGCGAAATTAAAGAGTCAGGACATCTGCTCGAAGCTATGCCTAACGAAATTCTTTGTTTGCCCAAAAAGAACAACCCGAATGGGGAAGAAATCCTCATGCTGGCCGTGCTGAAAAATGCCATCGAGTGTTCCAGAAAAATATTTTTGCCCACAAGCGAAAGCGAAAAAGATTATACCAGGAAGCTGAAGAGTGGATTCTGGAGAAAGATAACGACTGGTGTTTCTCCTTTGAGTTTATCTGTGAGACCCCAGATCTACACCCTGATTACATCCGCCAGGGCCTACTTTCATGGAAGGAAGCCCAATCCAAAGAGCGTTTTATTCAGGCTTATCGTAGACGTCGTAAGAGGTTAGTGAAAACGCGCGTCGCACACACTGCGTCTGGATTTTCTAAAACTGGATAGATTGCTCTTCGCCGGAATCTCCGCTTATCAGCAATTGCGCCCCGCGTTATCACATGTGGATCCTTGCCGCCGAACTCCCGTGGTGCCAAGCCAATTGTCTGGCCTTCGGTCCCGTTTGCAACGGTGGGGAGAAGCGGGAAGTGGACTGGCTAGTTTTTCTTCGGACGAAAGGGTGGCAAGAGCAGAGGTCTATCGGAGGCGGCGCAAACAAATTGAATCGTGGCATGAATCTAACAAGTCGCGCGAGCAGTCGAGGAATGAAGCCTGGAGTGATGGGACTATCGCTGCCTTTTAAATCGTCAGTCGAGGCGGATATCATCCTCGCTAGCTCAGGAAGAAGAACCTGACGAATATCCCGGCCGACTGGTTCAAGTCCTCCGTGTGCGCATTTCTAGGACGCTCCGGTGAATCTCACCACGCCGAGGCATTTGCAAAACTCTGCGGATCAGCGAGGCACCATTGGTTATTCAAAGCGGATTCAAAACCTGTGATTGCCTGCCTAATGCGTGATCCCGCAAATCAATACGACCGTGATGAAATCCGAGGGTCTTCAGGTGGGACATATTCGACGTGAGGCGGCTCTGCATTTAGCTCGATTTTTGACCGCGATAAGACGGGGACGTGAAGAGGTACCCACAACTATCCTTGGAGGCACAATGACTGCCCGAGGATGCCAAGACGTTTCTCGACCCGACATCCACCACCGGGGCGGCGGCTAGCTGCTGGTAACTTAACAGTGGATGGTCTCGGAACAACATGGACGGGACCCCCCTTTTGTTCGGGCTCCCAGTCCTTGCAGACCCGGCGAATTAAGTCCGGACAGATTGCCTCACTGCGAATTGCAGGCCCGTTTTGTTCACCTTTCAGGTCCGTTACCCTCCGTTAAGAAAGTCGGGTTAGTACCATCGATTGTTCTCTGCGGTTAGTTCTCATTTATCCCTACATCAGAAACGGTTTTTCTAAAATGATGTAGGAACTATCCTGCACTTACTCGTCGCCGTATCTTTCGACAGCGAGCAAACCCGTGAAATCAATGAAAATAATCTCTATTTCAATAGGCGGGTCACATGGCATCAATGTTGCGGAAACAAAAGACGATTTCTCATGTACAGATTTTCCACCAGTCAATCCCTATAAAGAAGGAGCGTTCATCGTGAGTATGCCGATGCAGTCATTCGGCGAGCCGCATCGCGCGCCTTTAAGAAAATCGGAGAAAGTTTGGCCTCCTGGAGGGTTTTTCTTCGATGACGAGAAGTTTTTTTGAAAGAATCCACCGTTTCGGCCTCGTGCCATGGGGTTCTTGAAGTTCAACGACCACATGTAGGCGGTAAATTCTTATTTGTTGGCAACGATAAACTCTGGATTCGTGGTGTCACCTACGGAGCATTCAGACCGGGTCCAAACGGTCAGGAGTACCATGACACTAAAGTTCTGGAGAGGGACTTTTCTCTGATGGCCGCCAACGGACTGAATGCCGTCCGTATTCCACATACGACGCCACCACGGGGCTTCTCGACATCAGCTCAACGGCACGGCCTTCGGGTTATGGTCGGGCTCTCTGCCGAACAATACGCAGGTTATCTTATCGATCGGAAAGGGGCCCCCGATATCGAAAAGTTGATCCGGAGTAAGGCACGTATCTGCGCCGGGCATCCCGCTCTGCTTTGCTATGCCCTCGGCAATGAGATTGCAGCACCTGTTGTTCGGTGGCTGGGACGCGAGCGAGTTGAGAGCTATCTCGAGCGCTTGTACTGGGCGGTGAAAGCAGAAGACCCGAACGCCCTCGTCACTTATGTGAATTATCCCACAACGGAATACCTTCATCTTCCTTTCCTGGACCTTGTGACTTTCAACGTTTACCTTGAATCGCAGGATCGGCTTGACGCCTATTTGGCCCGACTTCATAATATCGCCGGAGATCGACCTTTACTGATGAGCGAGATCGGCCTCTGATAGTCTTCGGAACGGAGAGGCAACTCAGGCGCAAGCGCTCGAGTGGCAACTCCGGAGTACCTTTGCACCCGGTTGTGCAGGAGCCTTTATATTTTCGTGGACTGATGAGTGGCACAGGGCCGGTGCCGAAGTCGAAGATTGGGCTTTTGGCATCACCGCTCGGGATCGTCGTCCCAAACCCGCTCTCGGAACTGTCCGGGAGGCGTTCACCAAGGTCCCCTTTGCAAAGGAACTCTGTTGGCCGAAGGTTTCTGTCATTGTGTGTACGTTTAATGGCAGCCGGACTCTTTCTGAATGCTTGGAGAGTTTGCTTAGACTTGAGTATCCTAATTACGAAGTCATCGTAGTAAACGATGGCTCAACGGATGCCACCGCAAAGATCGCGCATAGCTACGGTTTCCGAGTCATCACAACCGAAAATCAGGGCCTCGCTTCCGCACGCAATACGGGACTGACGGCAGCTACCGGAGAAATCGTTGCGTATATCGACGATGACGCATACTCCGACCCACATTGGTTACGACTATCTCGCCAATACATTCATGAACACGAAACATGTTGGAATCGGCGGACCGAACATCGCGCCTCCCGGCGATGGGCTTATCGCCGAGTGCGTCGCCCACTCTCCGGGAAATCCGGTCCACATTCTCCTGTCCGACACCGAAGCCGAACATATTCCAGGGTGTAACATGGCTTTTCGCAAAGCCGCTCTGGAAGCCATAGACGGATTTGATCCGCAATTTCGCATTGCAGGAGACGATGTGGATGTTTGCTGGCGACTTCAGCAAAAGGGATGGACTCTGGGATATAGCCCCGGCGCGATGATCTGGCACCATAGACGTAATTCAATTCGAGCCTACTGGAAGCAGCAGCGCAACTACGGCAAAGCGGAATCCTTCTTAGAGAAGAAATGGCCGGAAAAGTACAATCTCGCTGGCCATGTCACATGGAGCAGGTCGCGTTTACGGCAATGGACACCAATATAAAGCATGGAGCCGAGGAAGGATTTATCATGGAGTATGGGGAAGCGCACCCTTTCAATCTATCTATCAGATCGCCTGCCGGGGCCTTAGAATCTTGGCTGTCCATGCCGGAATGGTACTTGGCCCTCGCGGCGCTTGCTCCGATTTGCGCACTCGGGTTCCTCTGGTCGCCCTTGTTCTACGCCTTGCCTTTACTAGGCCTGGCACTAACGCGCGCCGATTTTCCAAGCTGTGGTAAGCGCTTCGCGCGTCTGCTTTGCAGTCCCTCCACGATCCCGCTTTGGCCGGTTCAAATTACGCAAGCGTGACCGCATTGCTTCATTTACTACAACCATTGGCGCGCCTTACCGGACGCCTGCGCTCCGGCCTCACCTTTTGGAGATACAACGCATCTGGCTTTGCGATGCCTTGGCCACGGAAATTTGCCGTTTGGACCGAGCATTGGCGCGATCCCAATGAAAGATTGAAATCTTTCGAAGCGGATCTACGCAAGGCGGGCGTTTACGTTCGGCGCGGCGGAGATTACGATCGATGGGACTTGGAAGTGCGTGCGGGGTTGCTTGGCTGCGCGCGCTTGCTCATGGCGGTGGAGGATCACGGTGCCGGTAACCAATTTGTCCGCGTTCGGCTCTGGCCTCAGTGTTCCTTGTTAGAGCTTCTTCCTATTGTTTTATTCGCTTCCCTTTCCGCGGCGGCAGCTCTTGATCACGCATGGGTGGCTTCCGCCATCATGGGTTTGTTGAGCCTTTTTCTGACGCTATACAGTCTGCGCGGCTGCGGGAGCGCCGTTGCCGCAATCCTTCGCACCTTCCAGCATTCGGATGGCATTCATGACGAACAAAAGAAATACAGTAGTCTTGAGCTTTACCGTCGGCTGTTCCTTGAAATAAGGCCGTATCGCTTGCACATAGGGGCGATTCTTCTGGTAACCTTGTTATCGCCCCCGCTCGCTCTGCTGATCCCATTGCCACTGAAAAATCGCCGTCGATAGCGTCATCGGCTCCCATCCAATACCAGCGTTTCTACAGCCAGTGATACCACAGGCTATCACAGGCTCGCCTGATAACATGCTGACATTCGTCATCGTTCTAATGATGGTCGTTGCCCTTCTCGGCGGACTCCAACGGGTCGCAAGTACGTTGTTGCGCACCTATACGGGGGAAAAGTTAACATTGGCTTTCCGAAACAAACTCTTTCGCCATGTCCAACGTCTTTCGGTTTCATATCACGATACGAGAGGAACAACTGGATTCCACATACCGGATCCAGTATGATGCCCCTGCGATTCAGTGGATGGCTGTCGATGGTTTCATACCTTTTGTTTCTGCAGGATTGACCGTCGCCGGGATGATTTACATTATCGCGCCTCCTCGACTCGCAGTTGGCGGTGGTCGCAATCGCAGTTTCACCTGTTTTGTACCTTGGCGCGAGAACGTTTAATTCGCGGCTCCGCAACCAGTGGGGGCGATATTATGCACTTGGAAAGTTCCGCTTTTTCAGTAGTGCAGGAAGCCCTAAGCGCCCTGCGCGTGGTCAAAGCCTTTCGGCCAGGAAGAGCGGGAACAACAGCGTTTTGTGCGCCATTCCAGCGAGAGCTTTTCAGCACGAGTTCGGGCTGCATGGTCAGAAGGGGCTTTCGATCTTCTGATTGGAATTACCACGGCAGCCGGAACAGCTGCAGTCTTATTTTTGGGCGTGCGACATGTCCAGTCAGGGACGTTAACATTGGGCGAGTTGATGATGGTGATGTCCTACCTGGCACAGCTATTCGGACCCCTGGCTTCTCTTAGCGAGATGACGGCGCGTGCGCAACGCTCGCTTGCCAGCGCGGAGCGCGCATTCGCGCTTTTGGATGAAGCCCACGATGTCGTTGAAAATAAAAATGGAGTGCCGATATCTCGTGCTAGCGGAGCGGTAACCTTGCAGGACGTTTGCTTTGCATATAACGGCGAGTATCCGGTGTTGAGTGACATCTCGTTCGCAATTAAGCCTGGCACTCGAGTCGGTATTATGGGTATGACAGGCGGGGGAAGTCAACGCTTGTTAGTTTGTTGACTAGATTCCACGACCCGACTAAAGGCCAAATCCTACTCGATGGTGTCAATCTCCGGGATTACAAGCTAGCGGATCTTCGCAATCAGTTCGGCATCGTCCTTCAGGAATCTATACTTTTTTCGACCAGCATCGGAGAGAACATTGCCTATGCACGTCCCGGTGCCTTGCAACATGAAATCGTTGAGCGCTGCAAAAGCCGCCAACGCGCATGAGTTTATAACTCGTCTTCCGGACGGCTATGACACGCTGGTGGGTGAGCGTGGAATGCAATTATCCGGAGGACAGCGCCAGCGAGATTGCGCTCGCACGAGCTTTTCTGAAGAATGCTCCCATTCTCATCCTGGATGAGCCGACAAGCTCCATCGATATAAAAACGGAAAGAGAAATTATCGAGGTGATGGAGCGTCTCAGCATTGGGCGCACCGTCTTTATCATCGCCCATCGCTTGTCTACCTTGAAACACTGCGATCTACTCCTTGGCATTGAACACGGCCGAGGTCGCCTTTATCAGGTCCGACGTTTCAAAGGCCATAGGAGATCCCTCCGTTTTCGTGGCACCTCACACGTACCCTGTATCTCGAGAAGAGAATTTGGAGGGTAGCTAGCCCGTAGACTCGACACCTCGGTAACTATCGCGCGACTCATCTTCGGGTTAAGCCAGCTCACATGGGTATCACGGTCTGTATCGCTCCGGTAAGAACTCTGGAGTACCCTGAGGGCGGTGGTCATCTATGGGAATATTTGAATTGGGCACTCGGGCTACGTGCAGTCGGCTGCAAAGTAATCTGGCTCGAAGCGGTTGCCCCAAGCTCTCCACCTGCCGAAATACGAGCCAACATTGCCGCCCTGAAACTTCGTTTGGAGCGCTACGGACTTGTGAATTCCTTGGCTCTCTATTCCGCGACTGACGGCCCTCTGCCTGCAGATTTAACCGGCCATGGGATGTCTGGACCTGGATGCCGCCGCAGGGGCGGATCTCTTGTTAGAGTTTCCCTATGACACTCCGCTGCATGTTGTAAAACGTTTCCGGAGGTCAGCCTTGCTGGATATCGACCCGGGTTTATCGCAGGCCTGGATCAGCAAAGGACGAAAAAGGCTGACTCCTCACGATATGTATTTACGACCGGGGAGACCGTTGGTCAGGCGGGAACACGGATCCCTGATCTGGGATTGAATTGGATTTATACGCCTCCATGCGTGGCTCTCGACTGGTGGCCACCGGCATGGAGGCAACGACTAAAGCGCCGTTTACCACTGTGGCTCACTGGTATGCTGGCGGATGGTTAAGAGGACGATGCAAACGCACACTTGGACGACAAACGGAGCGGCTTTCTACCCTTCGTTGAGATGGCAAGTCTCACAGATCATCCGCTGGAATTGGCTCTCGACTTGAAGCCGGGAGACGAGCAGTGGTGTATGCTCGAAGACCGAGGCTGGCGTGTAGTTGACTCTCACAGAGTTGCGGCGACCCCATGGGACTATCAGCGCTACATTCAAGACTCTTTCGGTGAGTTTAGTTGCGCCAAACCCGCTTGTTTGAAACTCGAAAATGCCTGGGTGAGCAACCGAACACTTTGCTACTTGGCCAGCGGCAAGCCAGCCGTTGTCCAACACACAGGACCGAGTCGATTTCTGCCGGATTCCGCCGGATTGTTTCGGTTCCGCGATCTAAAGCAAGCGGCGCAGTTCGTTGAGAAAGCAGTGATCGATTACGAGAACCAATGCAAGCTCGCTCGGGCTCTGGCGGAGGAGTACTTCGATGCAAGGAATGTCGTTGGAGTCCTCCTCGAACGGGCGTTGTCGTAAATTGAGTTATGGATTCGTGTCTGGCGTAATTGATGGCGCTCCACATCGGCTGACGGCCAGGTCCATAGAGTCGACAATGAGTAGAAATATGCGACTCGTTATTATGGGCATACTGGGACGAACGCCGCTGGCCGGAGTGTCGTGGCAGGTCTTGCATTTTCCTTGAAGGCTTCCGAAGGCTGGGGTACGACATTTACTATATCGAGGATACTGGAGGCTGGGCCTATAATCCTCTGCAGAAGACAACACGCCGATGAGACTCCCGAAGACGCCTATGCGATCAACTTGCCAATACGCGGTCAACTATGTCGCCAAACTCATGTCTTCGTTCGGCCTGCAGGATCGTTGGGCGTATCGGTCTCGGGTAGACAACCGGACCTTTGGGCTCTCCGAGACACAAGTCTGCGAGCGCATTAGAAAATGCCGACGCGCTCAGTTAATTTAACCGGGTCGACGCAGCTCTTGGCGAAGAGCACGCTCGGATTCCGGTGCGCATTTATCTTGAGACTGACCCTGTCACTGCGGCAGATTGAAGTCGATTCAAGGTGATCGCAAAGCTATCGACCTGCTCTCGGCTCACACGCATCATTTCACCTATGGCGAAAACCTCGGCGCGCCGGACTGCGGCGTGCCCGTGACTCGGTTCAATTATCTTCCAACACGCCAGCCAGTTGTTCTGGATTGGTGGACAGCCGACTGGCGGTTATCGTCGGACGTAAACGGTCGGCCCAACATTCCGGCCCGTTTCACGACGATTGCGAAGTGGCGACAACCGGGCAAGGATATCGAGTGGAACGGCGGAGACCTATTCCTGGAGCAAGCATGTCGAGTTTCTAAAATTCCTTGATCTGCCACGTCGCAGCCAGACAAGAGTTCGAGCTTGCCTTGGCATGGGAAGACGAGAAAGACGAAGAGGCGATTCCCCAGTTGACATCGCAAGGGTGGAGAGTCATCGACGCAATCTCGCTGTCATTGAACATCGCGCCTTATCGCGAATATATCCTCGGCTCACGGGGCGAGTTTACGGTCGCTAAGGACCAAAACATTCGCCTTCGAAGCGGGTGGTTTAGTGACCGAAGCGCTTGCTACTTAGCTGCGGGAAAACCCGTCGTGACTCAGGACACCGCCTTCGGGAACATCCTGCCAATCGGCCGCGGCGCTTTTTGCCTTTCGGAATATGGAAGACATCCTGACCGCAATTGACACGATTGAGAGCAACTATGAAGGCCACTGCCGTGCTGGCTCGTGAGATTGCGGAGGAGTATTTCGCAGCGGAGAAGGTGCTCGGCAGCTTAATGGAGCGGGTCGGTTTGTGAGGTAGACGAATTGGTTGTCGTGCTTGTACAGAGACACGTGAAGCGCGCACTTGACCTTCAATGTGGGTTCTAACGAATGGCAAGGATAATTTTCGCCGGCTATCTGGTACGCTACCCCCTCGGTGGCTACGCGTGGCAAATGGCGCATTATCTTTTAGGCTTTCGCTCCCTCGGGCATGATGTCTGGTTCTACGAAGATACCGGAGAACTGAACTGTGATTTCGCGTACAATCCCCTTACCAATGAGTTTGCTCCCGCTTATGAATACGGGATTACGGCGACGACAAACTTTTTCCACAAGATCGGCTTCGAAGATCGCTGGGTTTTCTTCGATATAGCTCGGGGCCTCAAGTACGGCCCAGGCGCGCATCGCGTAGAAACACTCTTGCGCGAAGCCGACCTTCTCGTAAGTTTCGGGCCAGTCAACCGAATTCCCATCGAGCTATTTCGAGAGCGCCCTTCCATTTTCATTGATTCAGACCCTGTCTATTTGCAGCTCAAACTAGCTAAGGGAGACAAAAGTCTGGCGGCTATTCTCGATGCTCATACACTACATTTCACTTTTGGTGAAAATATCGGCAAGGCGGGGGCGAGCTTGCCGACTGGCGGTTATACGTGGCATCCAACTCGTCAACCTATAACAATGGGCATCTGGGAAAGTGCTGAGTCACCAGGGCATGCATATACAACCGTCGGAACGTGGGATTCGAAAGGGCGAGACCTAGAATACCAGGGCGAGACGTTTAAGTGGTGCAAACGATCCGAATGGTGCCGCTTCTTGGATGTCCCTGGCAGAACCGCAAAGACTTTTGAACTGGCGATGGATGTCGACAGTGTACCTGGAGACGTCGAACTACTCACTGCGAACGGCTGGCACGTAATTGATCCAATCCAGATCTCAATCGATCCATGGCGCTATCGTGATTATTTGCGTGGTTCGCGAGCTGAATTCACGATCGCGAAAGACATGAATGTTCGCCTTCGAAGCGGATGGTTTAGTGACCGAAGCGCTTGCTATTTAGCCGCGGGAAAACCGGTCGTGACTCAGGACACCGCCTTCGGTAACATCCTGCCAATCGGCCGCGGACTTTTTGCTTTTCAGAGTATGGCGGACATCCTGATGGCAATCGACACGATTGAAAGCGATTATGAACAACACAGCCGGGCTGCACGTGAGATTGCGGAGGAGTATTTCGCCGCAGAGAACGTGCTGCGCGGTCTAATTGAAAGAGTCGGTCTGTGAGAAAGCGCGAGCGGATGTCAGCGCTGAAGTTTTTAACATTTGAGCCCGGCTATCGAGAGAGTAAGGAGTTGTGGCTTTAGTAGAGCGGCGCGCTCGTGCATTTCGACTCGCGATTAAATTGGGCTGCCAAGTCGTCAGCTCATCTCGTTGGATTAATAATGCGCAGCTAAGGTGTTTGATGATTCTATATCGGCAATTCACCCAAACACCATGAACTCGCTGCCTGCTTTTGAAAAATGATGACTTCTTCTTTGCGTGTGATCATCACAGGTTTCATTGGTCACCAACGTTTGCTGGGGGCGTCGCGTGGGACTACTTGAATGTAGTACTGGGCATGAAGCGGCTTGGACACGATGTCTATTATATAGAGGATTCAGGATGCTGGCCCTACAACGACGTTGATGGCCCGTCAGGGAGGCGACTGGACAGATTGGAACCCGCAACCGACTGTCGAGCATCTCGAACAAGGTCGATGTCAGCATTCGACCTTGAAAATAAATGGGCTTATCAGTTTCCCGCCTAAGTCTGAATGGTTTGGTCTTTCGAGTATAGAACGAAAGACAGACGATTGAATCGGCCGACCTGCTTATCAATGTATCCGGAACTCTCGAAAAGCCGTGGGATTATCGAACAGTAAAGAGATTAATTTATATCGATACGGATCCGGTATTTTGTCAAATAGGAGCGGAAACCGGCACCGATTCAAAGATAATGAGGCAACGTTTAAACGCGCACGATGTATTTTTACACTTGGTGAATGCTTGAGTTCTAACGACGCACTTCCAAACCTAGGCTACAAGTGGAATACCACAAAATATCCTATTGTTCTCGACCAGTGGCGCGATGACTCGTCTGACCGGAAATGGATTTACAACCATAATGAATTGGACAAGCTATGATTCTCTTACTTACCATAATAAGCGCTATGGGCAAAAAGATGCTGAATTCATGAAGTTCATAGAACTGCCGCAGAGAGTCTTCCCTACCCCGCTTGAAGTCGCCCTATATAAACCTAGAGTGAAGAGTTCACGCAATTTTGCGGTTTCAGCACCTCTTGATCTTTTAGAATCATCAGGATGGAAGATTGTTGATGCATCGGAAGTTTGTCCCGATTTCGATACTTATCGTCGATACATTCACCAATCGAAAGCGGAATGGAGTGTGGCCAAAGGTGGCTATGTCGTGGGAGATCGGGTTGGTTCAGCTGTCGATCAGCCTGCTATCTCGCTGCCGGTCGTCCCGTGGTGGTTCAAGATACCGGCTTCAGCAAAGTGTTACCGGTCGGCGAAGGCGTAATCGGTTTCGGCACATCTGATGAAGCTGAAGCTGGCATTCGCGAGGTCGAAGCAAACTATCAACGGCACGCGAAAGCCGCGCAAGATATCGCCGAAGCGTATTTCGACTCAGATAAGGTGTTAAATCGCCTGTTGGAGATTGCCATGGGTGACAAGGGATAGGTGATAAAAGCGGCGTTCTTGTTGCCGGACTGGTGCAAAGTACGCGAAATATTCGGAGGCTTTATGCTCGTACCGGACCGCATGGCCAAATTGTGGCAACGTGTAGAAGCAGGACAAATGAGTCCTGAAGATTGCGTACGCGAGCAGGAAGTGTTGTTGGAGCCTTACCGCGTCAGAATGGACAAAGGCGCTGCTATGCAACGGCGAGACCGACCTCCGCAGCCAGCCTGCTAAAAGAAGTAGCGTGCCTACTATCACGCTTCTGATCTCACCGAGATTGATCGGTCGTGTAATCTTGCGGTCGACACCTTAAAATCTGAATGGAAAACAACGGTCGATCCTCGGCAGCGCTCTAGCATCGAGAGTTTCTACGAAACCAAGACTCACATCTACGATCTGATAAATTGGCATACGCTGAGAGACGACAGCGGACCCTTGGCATACGTCGTGGCGCTGCAGATCGCGCGCGCTCACAGCGTCCGCAGCTGCCTGGACTTTGGTTCCGGTGTGGGATCGGGAGGGCTGTTGTTCTGCCGCGCCGATATCGACACGACGCTGGCGGACATTTCCACTACGCTGCTTGATTTTGCACGCTGGCGCTTTGATCTACGGCGTCTTCCGGCGCGCTTTGTAGGATTTGAACGCTACGTCCCTGCCGGAGTCTAACTTCGACATGATTCTGGCTATGGACGTGTTCGAGCATCTGGTCGACCCGGTAGAAGTAATCCAGCAACTTTGGCGTGCTATGAAACCGGGAGGACTATTGTTTGCGCGAATCCACGCAGCGGTAGACCCGAGCCATCCGCAACACATTGTGGAAGACTTCGGCCCAACCTTTGCTCGAATGGAACAGCTCGGTTTCATGGAGAAATGGCGTGATCGGGCATTGTGGGGGCATGTACTTTTCCAAAAGTGCGGTTCACCGATTTGAGGAATGCGCGTAGAGTTTTCCGATCAAGCGAGTCCGCGCTAAACCTCACGCGACTGAAGTGGTCCGCATACTTCGCCACGGAACGGGTGCTCGTTTTCTGTTGAACTCTACAGGATAGAAACAAATGTCGAAACAAAACCTGAAAGTGAAAGAAAACTGGCGCCACTGGACGCCCGAGCTAGCCAAGATTTTCTTGCGGTCGGGTCCGGAAGGAAAGAGTCACCCGTCCCGGGTGCGAGTCCTTAGCTTGCTTCGAAGGTCTGTCCTCCGTTCTCGACGTTGGCTGTGGTAATGGCGTCATGTTTGAAATGATCCGCGAGAGAAGGCTTGATCTGGACTATCTCGGAATTGATGTAACCGAAAAGACTTTTGCAGGTGGCTCGACAGCTGTTTCCAGCTGACGCTCATCGGTTCCGGCAAATGTCACTGTATGACCTTAAAGAAATTGCGGCGAAAGTTTGACGCGGTCGTGTGCCGTCACGTGCTTGAGCATTTACCGGATTACGTCCCCGCAGTTCAGCACCTGTATTCCTGCGCTAGAAAAAACTGATTCTTGTATTTTTCTACCTCCACAGCCTCTTTCTTCTGGTCGCAAGCGAGACGAGAAGTTTGAGCGTGATTTTTATAATCATACCTACGACCTAGGAAAATTCATTAATCATCTTTCAACCGAGCTTTCGCCCGTGCCCAGCGAAATTCGAATCCATCTTCGCCAAGGCGGGAGAGACCCCAGAATGCCTTGGGCAGACCGCCAAAACGTCATTTACGAAGTGATTCGGCCGACCAAGAAAGGGACTCTGACAACGTTGAAATGAAGGGAGTCTGGCAGTCGCTACAGAAACGAAATTGTTTAGACGCGTTGGCCGCTAGATACTGCGGCCTACGGCTAGTCTCTGTGACTGAATACGTTTAAGTGCTTGATGAACGAGATCAAGACTCGAAATGACCGAGCCCATTATATGCCCCAGCTTGATGGCCTGCGGGCGTTCGCCGTTGGCGCTGTGCTGATTCATCACTTTTTTCAGCCAGCAAGGATTGCCGGCGTGGACCTTGCCCTTCTGGGCGTTTGGCTTTTCTTCGTTCTAAGCGGCTTCTTGATAACGGGAATCTTGTTACGATCACGGGATCAAGTCGACTATGGTGGCTCTCCGAGCGGTTTCGTCCTCCGACAATTTTATCTCCGCCGCTTCCTACGCATTTTCCCCTTGTACTATTCGGTACTCTTTATGGCGGCAACGATTGATCTGGGCGACGTGCGTGACACGATCTTCTGGCATTTAACTTACCTATCAAACTATCTTTTTGCGACGCGCCAGTATTGGGAGCCAATGACCGCCCACTTCTGGTCATTATCAGTCGAGGAGCAGTTTTATATCTTGTGGCCTGCGCTGATTTTGTTTGCTCCGCGTCGACTTCTGCTGAAACTTGTCATCTCCGCGATCGTTATCGGCCCACTCTTCCGAGTGGCTGCCCATTTCCTTGACTTTAACTGGATTGCACGGATGACCGTTTTACCGGCGTCCCTCGATGCTCTCGGGCTTGGGGCCCTATTAGCCTACAGTTCACATCATGCGGGCGAGAGACCGATACTGATCAAACGTCTTAAGCAAGGCATCTATTGGCTAGGCGTCCCCGGCTTAATCGTGCTTCTTGGTCTGCAAAAACTAGAAAACTATAACCTAGTCGGTGATGTGACGGTGAATTCGTGGTTCATTGAACCCGTGCTTTGGGCACTGATGTTTGTCTGGGTGATCAATCGCGCCTCGTTGGGATTTACCGGCGTCGGAGCCAAAATTCTCGAGCTCAAGCCGCTGGCGTACACAGGCAAGATAAGTTACGGAATTTATGTCTACCACCCATTCGTATATGCGCTTCTCCCTATTCTGTTCTCACAGGACAGGCGTCGATTTTTCTTCTGCCGCGACTGCTGCAGTTCGGGCTGCTTGTTGGAACTACAGTGGGAATGGCCGCGCTGTCGTGGTACTTCCTTGAAAGCCCAATCAACTCCCTGAAGAATCATTTTACTTATGCTGAGCAGAACGCACGCAGCGGGATCCAACGGCTCAAAGCAGTTTGACTGTGATCCCCTCACGTACCCAGGCAGCCGCTCTTTATCTCTTATTAAAGACTTTGGCTCCAGGTGCAGTTCTGCTTTTCATATACTCCGCCGCCATTTTTTGCTTCATCCTTTGCCTAACCTCCCTTTTCACGATGACTGGACTTACGCTTGGAGCGTTGAACATTTTCTAAACACGGGTGAACTCCAGGTTCTTGACTGGTCCGTTCACTATCCATTCGTGCAAATTCTTTGGGGCGCCTTGTTTTGCCTACCTTTCGGGTTTTCATTTTTCTGCTCTTCGAGTTTCCACAGTTGTGCTCGCGTGGGTTGGGGCCGTGGCCTTATATGGTACGATGCGCGAGTTGGGACGGGCTCGCAGCGAGAGTCTTATTGCGACTGTTGTCCTTGTTGCCAATCCTGTGTTTTTTGTCCTGGGCTTCTCCTTCATGACGGATGTCCCGTTTGTCAGCTTCGCCAGCGTGGCATTTTTCTTCATCACCCGGGGACTTTCCCGGAAAAGCCCTTCTCAAATCTATCTCGGATGCATTTTTGCGGCGTGTGCCCTCTTCATAAGACAAATAGCCGTTGCGATACCAGTCAGCCTACTGCTTTATTTTCTTTTTACGCCATCTCACAGGTCGTGGAGATATCTTTTACCCACCAGTGGAATTTGTTTACTGTTCTTCCTTGCCCCTATTTTAATTGCTCAAATCTTTGGTGTGACATCCGCGTCTAAATCGCTGACGACTTGGGTGATCGATTTTTGGCTCCATCGTTATCACCCAAGCAGTGCCCGGCCTACTGCGAATCTTCATCCATACCGGCCTTGCCCTTTTCCCTCTGAGCATGCCTATAGTCGCCTCTGTCTATAGGCGTCCTTTGTTTTTGGGTTGTTGTTGCCGCTTTATCTATTCTAACGGCCTGCTCGATGTTGATTGCGGGCGAAATTCCCAATGTGCAAGATGGCATGATGGCAGTTGAATACCCTCGGCAGAGAACGTCACTTATTGCAGGGCTCGCCAGCTCGTGATTTCTTTGCCTCCGTGGTTGAATCCTCCTCTTTTCGTAATTTCGCTTTTTTCTTCTGCGGTGGTTATTGTGAAAGTTGTCGATGTGATCCTTGCCGGTATTGGAAATCCACTTGGCATTTTCGTTTTGTACGGGTCCATTCAGTTTGCCCTAATCATGGTTCTCTGGTTCTTTGGTCCATGGGGTTCTGATCGGTACTCTATGGTCCTATTCCGCCTCTGATCATCATACTTACGAATAGCCAGATAAAAGCAAAGGTGGTGGCGCTCGCAGGTATCACCGTTCTGTTTGCTTTATCGATGCTCGTAACTTGGAACGAGACCCAAACTAGTGCGCGCTATCGCTCAAGGGTAGCATGGCTGCGCGCAAGGAATATTCCTTTTGCCAGTATTGATGCAGGATACGTGTTCAACGGCTGGAACCTCTATGCCCATTCGAAAATCTACTCCTGGAGCTATACCTGGCAGCGATGTTCCTTTGGTCACATCAGCGGAGAAGAAACCTTACTGTGGTCGCAGCTTCTCCTATAGCGGGCTATAGAGTAATTCATGAATATAGCTGGGCAATTCCACTCATCTTTCAAGCCTAAAGTTTACGTAGTAGAGCAGCTACCTCAGACGTCGCGAAGAACGAAGACCAACTTCCGTAGGCAACTGTGCTTGGTTGCAGTAAAATCACAGTATAGCCGTAAACTTTTTTCTGCCGTTGGCACCTGAGCAGTTTCATGTCGGGAAATAAACTTACGCTGCTCGGAGCGCTATTTCTTCTCTCGTTTTTGTCGCGCAGGGAATTTTATTCATCCAAGCCAACTCTCAAACTGTCGATGAGGCCATGCATCTCGCAGCAGGCTATTCCTATCTTGCGGAAAAAGACTTTCGTATCGAGCCGCAAAATCCGCCCCTCATTAAGGAACTGCTAGCTCTTCCACTTTTTCTAAGTTACAGACTGCCTTTCAATCCAGATCCTCAACATTGGCGCGCAGCGGATGGTTACTTGATCGGACGGGACTTACTCGTACAACTCGACGCCCAGTGCAGATCGAATGCTTGCTTGTGACTCGGTTCCCTAATTTATTTCTCGGCACCATCCTGGTAGCGCTCACCGGATGGTGGGCCTACCGCCTTTGGGGCAGTCGGGCAGCCTTGCTGGCCATGGCGCTTCACGTCTTTGGAACCCAATCTCGTTGCCCATTCCTCTCTCGTAACCACCGATATCGGAGTCACTTTGTTCATTTTTCTTACCGTTTATCTTTTCTGGGAATACGTAAATCATCCCACATGGACGTTTTTGGTCGGCACCGGCATTTCGACAGGTATGGCCCTGGTTGCCAAATATTCAGCCGTTCTGGTCATCCCGATAATTGCTTTGATCGTTGCTGCTTCTTTTTTGACTGGCAGCAAGCCTGCTGTTCCGTTGCCCAAAACGTGGAACTCAAATAAACCACGACACAAACTTCTCCAAGCGGCGGCGGTTCTTGCGCTTATACTTTTTGTTGCATTGCTGACGATTCCTCCAGCCTACTTGTTTCAAGGATTCCAGCCCTGGTTATCCGGCTTTCATCAATTTCTGACTTTGTCACAGGAAGGCTTACCGGCCTTTTTCTTTGGCGAATATTCTTGGCACAACTGGTGGGGCTATTTCCCGCTAGCCTTTCTCATCAAGACACCCGTGGGCAGCCTGGTGCTCGTCACTATATCGGTCGTTTTCTACCGCACCGGGAGTCCTCTCGGATACCGCCAAGCATTATTTCTTGTGCTACCGGTTAGCCTAATCTTTCTCGCCATGACGGCAGGCGAAAGACGAATATCGGCCTGCGTCATATTCTTCTCCCGTTTATCCGTTTCTCTTCGTCTTGGCCTCGCGTACGGCGACCGCTTCACCTTCGCCGCCCTTTCGCTCGCTGCTGTCACTGACTGGGATCCCGCTCGCCTGCACGGCTATATCGTCGTTGCGCATCGCGCCGCATCAGCTTGCGTATTTCAACGAATCGGTCGGTGGTCCGGAGCAGGGGTACCGTTACTTAAGCGACTCCAATCTGGATTGGGGGCAAGATCTAAAAGGACTGAAGGCATACGTGGACAAAGAAAAACTTCCGATTATCTATCTGTCCTATTTCCGGAACTGCGCCGCCTTCTTATTACCGCATTCGCTACCAAGATGTCGCCAGTAAAGGCACCCTGGGACCGCCGCCGCCTGAGAAGGTCCCGACGGGTGCACCGCGCAAGATCCTTGCGATCAGCGCTTACAATTTGCAAGACGTTTCGAGCCCCCATGATCCGCTTTTCGTTGGCTCTGGAAGCGAGAACCGGTAGCAAAAATCGGATATTCTATTTTTATCTACGACTTAACTGACGATCAGAGAGGGATTAAGGAAGCTGGAGGAAATTAACCTAAACCGACGCCCTACGGGCAACTCATGAGCTGGCAATCTTCTTACACACGATTCGAGCAATGGGATACCCAGTTAGTTACTCACTTTGCGCTCTTCTAATGTTTGAATTTAAATTCCGACGTAATCGTTCATTTTAAACCCAAGCATTGCGTCTTCGCCGGCCCTGCGTTCACGTTTTCCTGATCGATGAGGAAAAGTTCGTTGGCTCGAGCGAAGCTCATGAGATAGCGTCCCATCACAAGCATCTGGGTGTTGTATTCCATCAGGCATCTTCGCTTGTTCGCTAATTCCTCATCCGATAGGGCCAATGAGATCCATTCTGATCCCTCATCGGGAAAGCCCTCGGAGGATTTAGCCGGGCTCCCATGCCTGCCCCACTGCCAACCGGCCACTGGCGAAAGTGAACTAAGAAAGTGAGGACCTTGGGATCAAACGTCGGATAGTTCTTCCTATATGCCTTTAAGGACTTGGCTAACAAAAAGTACGTTGAGCAGTGATCGGAGTGTCGATCTCTGTGGATCAGCAACCGCGATGAGCGACGGATGAAAATCCAGGAGCAATTTTTCTATTTCTCGCTTCACGTCCTCGCCGTTAAAATTCAATATTCGGCAGCAAGGTATCGTCGAGCTGAGGCCGATCGTCTGAGCGTAAAAGGAGAGCGAAAATAGGGGCGCCTGTCGACCCAATACTTCTGCAGGAGATTGCGCAGCCCACCGTCCGGAAAGTTCAAAAAACCACATCCTCCTTCTTCATTCCAAGAATGCGAAGAGCCTGCCGCGCCTCCTTTTTGCGCAGCTTTCCATAGTTGCGATAGTCCTGCGCAGTGGGACGAGGCTATACGGTTTTCCTTTTCCACCCCTTCGGGAAAACCGTCGCCGCTGGTCATGAACACAACTTTCGACGGATCCCCCGAGGCTGAGCACCCGCTGTATAAGACCTCCGGCTGCCAGAGTCTCATCGTCTGGATGCGGAGAAAAGACCATGAGTCGGGTGTTCTTAAGTTAGAGATGGCTCAAGCCGCTGCGGCGCGTCTGCTCCATGCGCGTAAGGAGTTGGCAACACACTGCATAGACAAGAAACCATAGCAGATATCTTCGCCATGGACTCGACCATTCAGACTTCTCATTTGTTGATTTCGCCTCTCGATCCAATAAGTCTTGAAAATGTCGATCTCCTGAATAGTAGCTCCGTATATCATAATCGGCGAACCGACCAGAAATAGCGATGAATGGCTCGTTCGAGCTTCGTTATGAAAGATTTTGATGCGCTCTGAACAGGCGAGCGTCAAGCTCATGCCGCTAGCGAGTTGGATCACCGGGGCTCGGGTAACGTACCAGAATTTAAAATGGTGGATTTAACAACGCTCAATCGCCTGCGGCTGTATGCATAATCATAATAAAGTTGCGCGCAGAGTCAATTCGGAAAGCATGATAAAAGATCCCCAACCGGCGTACTCGTTGAGAAGAATTCAGCCGCACTGAAGATCGTGAAGTCGTAATATTTCGATAACGATTATCCAGCCATCGCGGCGACTGCAGTTTTGCCCAGGAACGCCAAGCCCACGTCGAGCCAACTCCAGGCACAGCCGTCACTTCACACGATGGAGGCGGGCCCGTTGCCATTGGTCCGCACCAGAAGCTGCCGAGAATGAAAGGGACGCAGTGTCGCGCGATGGCCCACACTGAATACCGTCGTTCCCGCGAGCCGTTCGCGCACCAGTCGATAAAGCCGTGCTTCGGTGGCCTCGTCAACCGCCGAGGTCGCCTCGTCGAGAAAAGCCAATCGGGTTTCTGGACCAGCAGCTCGAGCGAAGGCGATGCGCTGCTGCTCGCCGGGGAAAGTTGGAGCGCACCAATGATCCGCTCTTTCCGCTGGCTCTGGGTGCGCGAGCCGACGGCGAAAATCGGCTACTCTATTTTCGTCTATGACCTGACCAATGATCCAGAGAGGTTAATAAAACTGGAAGAAATTTACGTCAAGGCTGGGATCACGTTATGCCCCTGTCCGCTCGTTGCTGGTTCGGCGTTGACTCTTCAGAGCAACCGTTTCCTGCTTGAGGGCTCTCTCCAAGTGCAAAATGCCCGCTAACATTCCGGGCATAGCGACTAAGGTAGCCACAATCTAAGTTATATATTGGTCTTTTTCTGATCACCGTGTACACATTGATGTTAAACGATCACGGACCGCCCTATCAGCGATTCTATGCGCGCCAGTGCAGCGGCGGCAGGGGGGTGGCCTGGTCTCCTGTGATAATGCATGAAGAACAACGTCTTTAAAGAGATTGCTAAAGGTCTGCTCGTGACAGTAGTAGGCTTCGGCGATCCCGGAAGCACTGCTAAGGATCGCGTATTTCAGCTGGAACTGGATGGTAACTGAAATCCCGGTAACCTATGTGTTTGGCGACGACCACGGCCCAATTCCTCCTTGGCTGGATGGTCTTCGGATCCTAGAGCCAGACAAGGTCTTGATCTGGAAGAATCGACCAAACATCCAGCGGAGGTACATCGATGTTTTCATCCCCGCTCATAGCGAGCGAGAGAAAACGGCGATCCTCCGCTGGTTCCTTCCCAGCCCCCGATTCGCTAAAGGGAATCCAACGTGGAAATTTCGCTTAACTCCGGAAGGATTCAGGGATGTGGAGATTCGCAGGCAAAACCGTCGTCCATCTTTCGGATAATTTGTCTGTGGATTCGTGGACGTTTGGCTGGAACGTCGGTTCGACTCAGAGCTATCCTCAGCAGTTGCAGTATTTGCTTCAACGGGAGTTTCCGGAAGCGAATTTCGAGATATTCATTTAGGAGTGGCAGGCTATTCGTCCTTTCATGGATTGAGGCTGCTAGAGACAACAGTGCTCGATCTCAATCCTGATGTTGTAGTCGTTGCGCCCTTACATGAACGAGCCCCCCGCATGGCGGTGCCGATGATAAACATGCGTCTCGAGGTGAAGAATCTATTAACTTGGTGCAGACGCTGAGCAGTCTGTTGAACAAAAGCGAGTTCTTCAAACTTCTGCGCTACTGGGCCCTGCTGTTAACATGGAAGCCTAGGTCAATTAGCGAATATCTCTGAGGATAAGTCGTATAACGCGACATGGAGACAGCAGGTGACTGGTAATGATTTTGATAAATTCTGAACCGTGGACGAGGGACTCACTGAGAGACTATGATAGACATCACCGGGAGATGATTAGGGTAGCCAGGAGCCGGCAATATCAGTATGTCGTCCTGGCTGCAACATGAGTTCTGGAAGGACAGCCCCTTATCTTAAGGTGCTACAAAGAATTGCGAGGGACGAGCGCGTCCCGCTCGTGGATAGCGTGCTTTGGATCACGGGGCACAAAAGAATATCGAGGAAGAATTAGAGAAGAAATTAGACCTTCAGCCTCGTAAACCTCAAAGAGGCAACGCTCATGGAGAAATCGAAGTTGTCTTTCGGCTGTTTTGCGGACAAATGGTCTGCGCCAAAGGCGATGTACATTGTCGGAAACCATCCGAAGCTGGGAAATTTAGTGCCCAACAAGGTCGCCATGTATGACGATGGAACACAGGGGATCAAATGGCGGGGACCACGTCTGGTCTTATTCAGCAACATTTGCGCCAGGACTAAGCTCTCTTATATCTATACCGACAGTGGCGAAGAGGGGAAATGGGAAGGCTTAGATGTTCCACATATTAGGAGTTTCACTGGTCGAAGCTAAAAACGGCGAGCAAAAGCTTGCAGACCCATCGAGTCCTTCGGGAAAATTTACATGCACGCTGATCCATGGCATACGAAACGCCGTCGGGTATCAGCTGATTGCTATGGGCCTTACTCGACACCCTGAAGAGAAATGAGCAAGTGAAAGACTATCTTCGACAAGCTAAATGAGAATCGCTCAAGTCCATCCATAATCGATAATATGTCGAACCGGAAAGTGGATGGCATCTGAAGAAATCTGACTCGGCACACCTCGGGACCTCGAGGTGAAAGAATCGTAATCGTTCGATAACGACTCGACTAACCAGCCATCGCAGCAGTCCTTCGTTGCGTGTAAGAACGCCGATGCCGTGTCGAGCCAACTCAGGCACAGCCGTTACTTCCACGATGGAGGCGGGCCCGTCGCCATTGGTCCGCACCAGAAGCTGGCGAGAATGAAAGGGACGCAGTGTCGCGCGATGGCCCACACTGAATACCGTCGTTCCCGCGAGCCGCTCGCGCACCAGTCGATAAAGCCGTGCCTCCGTAGGCTTCGTCAACCGCCGAGGTTGCCTCGTCGAGAAAGAGCCAATCGGGCTTCTGGACCAGCGCTCGAGCGAAGGCGATGCGCTGCTGCTCGCCGGGAGAGAGTTGGAGCGCCCAATGGCCAACCTCGTCGAGTCGAACGACTAAGTCACGGAGTCCCACGGCCTCCAAAGCCTCGCGCAGTGTCACGTCATCCACCCCACCCGCCGGCATCGGATAACTCACCACTTGCCGAAGCGTGCCAATCGGCAGGTAGGGCTTCTGCGGCAGAAAGAGGATCTGGGCGCCGCTGGTCCGCGGATCTCGCCATGCCCAAACGGCCAGATGCCGGCGACCGCGCGGAACAGCGTACTCTTTCCGAACCTGAAGCTCCTCCGAGAGAACTGTGTCTCCACGCAAGATCGAGAGATTCACATCCGCGATAAGCGGCTGACCATCGGGTAGATAGAGATCCACACCTTCGACCGTCAGATGCCATGCGGCGTCTCCGTCGGCGCGCCGGACGCCATCGCCAGTCGCCGCCTGATGCGCACGCGGTCAAGCGCCTGCTCGAAACCGGAGAGCCGCTCAACCACCGCGCACCATTCAGCGATCACCTTATACGAGTCGATAAAAATGCTAAGCGAAGCCTGTACCTGCACTGAAAGCGCCGATGGTTTGTATGAGCCCACCCGAGAGTAAGATCGCCGCTGAAGTAGCGCGGCGCCGCGACAAGCGACGGGAAAATCCAAGCCGCTTGTCGGTAACCCGAAGTGAAGTAGGTCAGCCGCTTCTGACGGCGCATGACGTCCCACCAGTTCATCACCACCGCCTCGAACCGTTCCCGAAAACCACGGAGCTCGTCCGCCTCGCCACGGTAGAGCGCCACTCCCCTCGGTGTTCTCACGGAAGCGTACCAGGCCAAACCGGAAGTCGGCTTCACAACGCTGCTTGTCGTAGTTTAGCCGGACGAGGGGCGGCCAATCCAGTGAGTGAGCCAAGTGCCGGCGATCGCGTACAAGATCGCCGCCCATACCATGTAGCCGGGCAGCATAATGGAGAACCACTCCGCGAAGCGGAACGGTGAGCGTTCCGGATAGCGCCCAGAGGATCGCCACAAAGGCAACCAAAGTTACCAGCGCGCGCAAACCTCCAACGACAAGCGTAAGGGTATGAGAAATGAGCAGGTGAACGTCTTCAGCTATGCGCTGGTCGGGATTGTCCGTTTCATGCGCCACGAGTTGCATCCGATAGTAAGCGCCATCGGCCAGCCAAGCGCGAAGATAGCGCTCGGTAAGCCAGCGCCGCCAGCGGATCTCGAGCATCTGGCTCAGATAAAGCTGGTAGACGGCGAAAAAGACAATAAGGACTACAAGCCAGGACAGACCGATCAGCTGTTGGAAGAACAGCGCATGGTTCTTATCCTGCAGGGCGGTGTAGAAGGCGTTGTTCCACCGATTAAAGAGAACACTCATGTGAACCATCGCGAGAGTGAGTGCGACCACGACGACGACCAGCCCCCTGCCGCCCAGCGGTCCTCCGAGGACCAGTAGGGTCGAATCATGTCCCATGCAGTCGGAAGCAATTGCCGCAGGCGAGTTGTGGTTGAATCTTCGGTTGGGCTAGGACTAGCGACTTCAGCCATCGGTCGAACTTCTGAACGCCTGCCTGCAGGCTTCTGCTGATCGGCCAACGGCACAATTTTTGACTGCTTTCCGATTATCCAGCTGCCTGCGCACTAGTCACCTCCGCGAGATTCCTTGTGTGTCACTTTTTCCGTTTGGCGATTCGCCGATTTCCCTGTAACAAGACCGCCAAAGTAGCTGCGCGTGCCTGTCTGTTGGAGACGACCGAGCCCGCTGTGATACACACGGCATCCCACAGAGGATTGGCGCTACTATCTACGGATTTTCCGCCAATCGAGCTCTTTCGAGGAGCTTTAAGTTTTCTTTGCCAATCGTGAGGATATTTTTCGAGCAACGTTCTTCCGACGCCTCCCAGAGCACGCAAAACAACCGCATGAGTATTGATTTTCTCTTTGGCGGAGTTCGGAAGCGCTAAAGTTCTCCACTTTTGACTTTCTGCCAGTCACCGATGATCTTTTGAAAGCTCTGTCCAGTATTCGACAGCCCTCTTGAGAATTTCTGCGTAGACCGGTGAGCCCTGTTCAGCGATTTTTACCCAGACACTTCTTCATTCGCTTCGTATAAAGCGGAAATGGTAAAAGCTTAGGAGACCTCCGCGGAATCGTTACCTTCTCTTTATCCACCATGTCTCGGAATACGTCGACCTGCTCGGCCAGCTCCATGTGTGAGCGCGGAAAGATTATCTCGACGATCATAAAGCATCCCCAGTGATTTTGACGTCTGCTGCACGAATCGATTTAAATCTGAGAACATCTGCTGAAGCCGGTCCATACTTTCCGTCTCAAAGAGAAGCACGGAGATTTTTCCTTCCCAAGCGCAGGATTTTCCTTTGAGTGCCGCGGCAATCTGCAGCGCACCGATGCTTGGCACATCGTTGATAATAAACTCAACGTTTTCGAGTCTCCATCTCTAGAGTTCCAACGTCAGCATTCTCCGCTGAAGAGACGAACTTTACCGGACACGAATAGGATGCAGTGATCGACGAAAACAGGTATCCGTCCCCATTTTCGAGGATGTACCTCGTGATGTCTGGAACTCTCGCCTTGTTCAGAACTCCTTTGCGCCTGCAATTCCGGAGTGCAGCCTGTTCCCAATCATCGAATTTGAATAAATGAGGAATCTCTGGAAAGCGGAACCAGCAGCGAATAATACTGTACGCCCACCCATGTTTCCCCTCATTACAGGAAAAGAAATTTTCATTTTCGACAACCAACCCAGCCCTTGATTATTTGAGCTTGAGCTGGTTTTCTCTAGCCAATACTCGATGAGCTGCATGTCAAATGACCGCCGAGCTGGGGGTAATACTTAATTTATAAGAGCTGATGTCTTGGAAATAGTACAGCTCTTACTTGAATATAGGATCAGGGCCAGGAGGCTTACTAACAAGCCTCTTGACTTGCAGCAGAGATTTGAACATGACTCCGTGTGACTATGCGCTTGCTCTGAACATAGGCAGGCTGCGATAGTCTCAAAAGTGAAATCTTCGCTGGTTTCCAAGGCCAAGCAGGCATGATTTGGGTGAACGATCCACGCGACGGTGCAAGGCAAGTGAAAGGGTTTTCTTGTTAACGCCTCCTTCAAAGCGTAGACGGGAGTCCAACGCAGCACCCATCGAGGTAAGCCGCCAACCCGACTGCATCTTAGCGTGTCCAGGCTTTTTCATGCGCCAGATCGCAGTCTCGGTACTGCCCCCGCTGGTAGCCGTGCTCCAAGGACGAAATTTCCGTTCTGGCCGCTGCCGCGCCGCGGAAAAACCTAGCGATCAGCGCCAACTGGCCTTGCAAAGGCGATCGCTTTTTTACTTCGTACCTATCGCTCTCTTCCACTGGCCCTGCGCGCGCGAGCCGATGGAAAATCGGCTACTCGATCTTTAGTCTACGATCTTACTGATGATCGGGGAAGCGCCATTAATGCAGCCGGAAGAAACCGCACGATGCTCGCCGGACTCAAGAGAACGCTTTCAGATCTCTTTTACCGAACGTGAGCTGATGTAAAAATGATCCTGCAAAAGCATCGGTAATGCGGTTATTTATACTCTGCGAGTTCGCAAAGCTTCTTCGGCGCAAATCTGCTGGATCTCCCTCGGTACGGGATTAGAAGAAATGACCGCCTCAGTGACATTCTGAAAAGTACCATCTACGGGGGCCCTCAACAAACGACTGGAGACGTTGCAGACCGTTACCACAGATGCACTGATTATAATGAAGAAATAACCACTTCCTCGCTTTTATGGACACGCAGTACATGAGCATACATCAACTGCCACACTTGAGAGCCTCTGGCGAATGTCATCGTTAGTGCTGCGAAGATAACTCGCGCTTCTAGATTCTTTAAGGATGCTCAAAGCTGTGCTAGCGGGATCACGAAATATGCAAACCAAAACTGCGTTCCTCAGGAAAGGCCTCCAAGCAGGTAGCGGCTAGCAAAACGAGGGTCCTTGAAACAATATGCGATTTACGTCGAGTCACCGTATGGTATTCTGTCCGCGATATGGGGGAGACGGAATTCTTGGCCCGATAGGTATGCACGCCAACCATCGTTGCCCTTCTAGTGGACGAGAGCGAAAAAATTTCTTTCCCATTAGGACGACCGAGAGGGCGGGACCAAGTGACTCAGAATTGTCTTCGCTAATCATATTAACTTCAACATCCTCGAAAAATCCCTTAGATTTGCGTCCCGTGCCGGCACTAAGTTTTCTCCCATGAAGTATCCTGCTTCGCCAGGCTACCCCGCCACCATACTGGTGCCACTTCGGCCTGCGCCTAAGATCGACAGTTTTTCATTTGTCGGGCGATCTCTAAAGCCATGAGAGGGCCTCTACATTCCAGCGGAGATAAGTCAAGGCGGTTGCTGATAAGCTCATCGAGCATTTGGTGCACGCCAGGAGCCAATCGATCGTGTGAAGGCGAACAAAGTCCGCGCTAAATCCGCGCCAGCCCTGTACACAGTAAAATCTAGCAATTTCTCAAAGTCACTTTATAATGTCGACGATAAACCATGATTGCGACTCCGCGAATAAAGCGTAATTATACCATGTTATAATTATGGTCAGTTTCTGAACGCATCCTTGGCGAGTGTAACTCGCCCAAACTCTTAAGCCTATCGAAACTCTCATTATCGACGACGGTCTCACCGAGCCAGATACACTCAAAATACTAGATAATTTATCCGATCCTGGGATTAAAGTCATTCACCAAAAAAATTGCGGCTTCGGGCCGGTGCTCGTAATACGGGTATTCACCACCCTAGGGGGAGATTATATTTCCTGGATGCAGATGATGTTATGTTTCCCGGATTGCCTCAAAGCTGGCTAGCCTGTTTCGCGAGAGTAGCGACGCAATCCGCAGCCTGTTGTGGCGTAAAACTACTAGGGGAGAACGCAACGGTGCTGAATGGACAGCTTTTATGATCCGTATCTCGTCTTGATCGAGGTTCCTGGGCAGCTGACTCCCTGTTGCGGAAACAACTCCGTGAGGAGCTTCCTCGTATGATGAGTCCATGCGCCACGGCTAGTGAGGATTGGGAGTTTAACATCCGGTTAGCTCAGACAGGGCGAACAATTAAAATACATCCCGGGGCATTATATCACTACCGGATTCATCCCGATTCGATGCTGGTTGCATCCCGCATCATCACGCGGAATTAGGTTTCATATATCCGCCAACAAACATCGAGACCTTTTGCGGTGAAAACCTTTCGGAACCTCAAGCGGCCCAGTTTCCCCGCGTTGGTGATTCCAGCACGTTCTCAAGAAACTTCTTCAGATGGAATCGTGTTGGCGAGGCAAACATTTAAAGATTATATCCTTGCAAAGGGAGATGGCTGTTCTCGACGATTGTCGCTACCGTTTGCTAGCTGTGGGAGTTGCTGCAGCTAGTCGGCTGCCGCCAGAAGCCATTGAATGTGCGATCATGTTTCTCGAATCGAACAGTGATCAGGACGCTGTGCGTTCCTGGCAGTGCGGCTTAATAGAACTGAATCTTCCCTAGCAACCACATGGCAGCATGAGACGTCAGCCAATTGCTACTGTGGCGCGAAGAAACGATCATCGTCTGCCTCATTCAACCAGGAAAGTCTTGGAATCACTAATTATAGAAAATCTATTGTCTTTTGCCGATCAGATACCGGGGTCGACCGCCGGATGGAAGGTAGTGGAGATGTGCCTAAACGCTACCCGGACGCGGAGTTTGCGAGATCCCGTTTCAATCGCAAATGGCTCAGTTTATGGGGTGAAAATTACTTGGCGCGGGATTAAAGGGATACTTAGTACGACAATACGACTATCTTTATTATCGTCTGCTCTTCGGAATCGACGGAGTTGCTTCGAAAACTCCGACGGCTATTGGGCAATCGTGGTGAAATGATTGTCGCGCGAATCTTTATGGCGCTTTTTTGGCAAAACCGTATGTGGGCAATAGACAATCCGATCAGACGTCTTTCTTCATCCTGATAGGCGGGATCCATGTCCGCTTTTTCAATGCCGAAAGCGCCGAATCAGGTAAGATAACCCTTCTCATCGTTACTGCTTGGTTGAATCAAGGAGGGAGTCGAAACAAGAAATCATTGAACTCTGTAACAATCTTAATCCGTCGCGGTTTAGAGTTATCATCGCCACAACGAGGCGATCCTCGCATCCCTGCGGGAGAATATTCTCCGATCTTCTGGCGCCTCAATTTATCACCTTGCGGATTTTCTTACTCCTCATTCCATTCGGCACGGCCCCGCACACTTGGTCCCACAACATGGGGCTGAGGCCATGCATATAGTCCATTCCTCGGAAGCCTACGAGTCATTGTCGTTCATTAAACGACTTTGTCCATTCTCTCTCTGTCTCGGATCGAAGCGTGACATTAGCTGGAGGTTTCCAAAAATCTCGGCTCGTTAGGACGGAAGAACATTGACATAAGAACAGTTGGGTAGCATAAAAAAGTTAGCCCAGCAAATGTCTCGGTCGTATGGGCTTGCTAACTAAACTCTTAGGGTTGTTTATGCGGGCACTGACCAACGACGGTTACCACAACTTTCGTCACGCAATCAACTTCACGCCCTCTGCAATTCTCTCGCGAAGTGCCTATTGTGTTATACCTTGGCGGCTGCAGTCCAGAAAAACGCCCTGATGTTTTCGTACGGATGGCGACTAAAGCCCGTACAAATGCGTCCCGACTCCCCTGCGCACTTTGCTATTGTAGGCGACGGTAAAATGCGCGGCGACATTGAGGCGCTGATCAACAAACTTGGCATGAAAAAGCGGATTCATTTGCTTGGATTTCAGCCCAATGGACCCGAATTAATTTGGGATAGCGCAATGTTAATAATCACATCCCGTTACGAAGGCCTAGCGCTCGTCTCGTTCGAAGCTACGACTGTCGGGACGCCGCAAATTTCGGCTCGATGTCGGCGGTCAGAGCGAATTGATCACGCCTGAAATCGGGATACTTATTAAAAATGGTTTCCGGCGAAGTCGCCCGATATGCACGCGCTTTGCATCGAACTACTCTATGACCCAATCCCTGACGGGAGCGCATGGTCACTTGCCAGCAAAAGAAAATTGTCGCTCGAATATCTCGACGAACATTGCGTGAACGAGTACGGTAAAATCTTCCGAGAGCTCGCCGACATGGCACGCCGGCGCGCAATTGAAATCCTAGCCTGCGGCCACCCCACATCGATCCATTGCATATTTTTGGCTAACTAAATGACACCGTACACAGCGTCCCTCGAAGTGATCGTATTCCGGCGCGCGGCTCAACTCCTTGGTTTGCTTCGAGCATAAGAGAGCATTCTCAGCCAAACATTGCTGCCTACGAGAATAACTGTGATCGACGATGGTTTGGCCCATACAAGTTTTATCGAAAACCTCGGTAGAAAATTATTCGGGACGTTTCCGGCTCATTAAGAATTCCGGCTGCGGCATCTCCGCCGCTCAAACACCGGAATTTGCCAAAGTACCGCAGAGTGGATCGCGCGAAGGTGGATGCTGACGATATCGCTCATCCCGATCGCTTCGAGCAACAGGATCCTCTTCCTTGAGAATTCACCCAAGGATGTCGTTGGATGTGGCACACAAGTGAGGTTTATTAATTCAGCGGGTCACCCGCTTGAAAAATCTGCTCCGCCGTCGACGTGGGAAGAGATAACTCAGACAGATTCTCTCGAACGACCTGCTTTGTTCACTCCAGTTTGGCTATTCGTAGAGAGACTCATATTGAAGTACACCTTTACCGCTCAAGTTTGACGGGGCCGAAGATTTGATTTGATACTGCGTCTTTGCGAAAAAGGAAAGGTTCTTAATCTAGACCGCGTGCTCTTGGACTATCGAATACATCTAAATCAAGAAAGTTTCCCGCACGCGAGCACGGCAAACGGCTATTCAGGAACTCGCTGCTTCGTTTAGCCGGGCGCAGGCGAAAGAATAATCCGGACCCCGTGGACCTCGACCCGACTCTTAGCTGAAAAATTTATCCAGTGGCGGTTTATCCACGACGGGATATACCTCGCTCCCGTACGTCTCCTTGACGGTCCGCTCCGCTACATGAAGACCTATCTGTCGGGGGAGATTTCCAAAGGATTCCTCCCAATCTGCGTTCATCTGTCTAAAATCGCTGCCCGCTAGCCCGGGCGCTCTCAACATCGCGTGGCGTGTTTTCGAGAAAGCCGGCTGCACTTGTTGACCGAGCTTACGCCGTTCAACACTCTCAATATTGATTAGTTGAGTACTACACTTGCGCATCCCTCGTCCTCACCAAACGCCAATACATGGCCAAGTGATTTGTTGGACGATCACCTCTGGCTCGGTTCTGAGAGCTGCCTTTGAACTGGCTCGGCTTGGACATGAGGTACGCGGACTAACGCTCAGTTACCGCCGGCGGCACCAATGGAGTGTTCCTCGAATACGATTCGCGCAGCAACGCGCTCGTATGGAATTCTGGTCAATTTACTAAACGGCTATCTGCCCCAAATCGAACACTACACGAGACGCGCTCTGCAGATCGCTCGGATAATTTTGTCCCGATATTGTCTGGGCCTGTTCGGACGCTTATCACGCCGTCTTCGGAAGCTGGCTCGCTAGGCGTATCAAATCGCGATGTGTGATCGACCTTTACGACAACTTTGAAGCTTTCACGGCGAGCCGGTTTCCGGTATTTTGCCGCTTTCCGTCGGGCCGTGAAAGCAGCCGACGGCGTCAGCGCTTTTCAGCCGACGATTAGCGGATCACGTCTCGCGGAGCTACCTGCGGTCGAAACCGATATCGATTATCGAAAGCGGTGTTCGGCCCGATCTATTTTATCCACGGGATCAAACCGAATGCCGCCAGCATCTGGGCCTACCACAACACGCCAGGATTATTGGCACAGCCGGGGCACTGGAACGCAGTCGCGGTATCGAAACTCTCTTTGAGGTTTTCGAGCAGCTCTCCGGCCAAGTCGACAATCTTCATCTGGCGTTGGCCGGTCCACGCGAACACGGGTTAGCAATTCCCACCGGGTCGCGAGTTCACGACTTCAAAGAACTACCGCACACGGAGGTGCCCTTTTTACAGTTCCTTGGCATGCGGCTGTAATTTGTTACCGCCACTCAGCACAAGGCGAATACAGTTTTCCTCAAAAAGCCTATGAGATCATCGGTTGTTGCGTGCCGCTAGTTGCAGCGGCGGTAGGTTCGATGAACGAATTACTGCGGAAGTATCCCCAATGCTTGTACGAGGCGGAAGACTCAGCGAGTCTAGCAGAGCGCCATCCAGCGCCAACTGCAGGCACAAAACGATCGTCGAGACACCACGTCTCCCTCGTGGGCGGATTCCGCAAAGACCCTCAGCGATTTTTTCAGCAAATCGTCGGATGCCAATTCCATATCCGTCGATGCGAAACACAAAACGCTCGACGGCACGCTAACTCGGTTTCGGCGTTACAGCATCGAACACGCCTTCATATCGCAGTACAAATTCGGCGCCATGAGAATTCTTTAATGGCGCGACAGCGTCCGTATCGCCCCATGGACAAACACGATTCACGGTCCTCCAAAGCGAGATTATCGCTTCGGCTCATCCGCTATAATCACCCGGCTCAACGAGTGCACCACTTTTTCCATCCTCCACCGCATCCGGTATCCCGCCGACCCGCGTCGCGACGACAGGTTTGCCCGCAACTGCGGCTTCCAAAGCAACGATACCGAACCCCTCGACGTCATCCTTCACGTCTAGCGCTGGCAGAGACAACTAAATCACACGCCTGATATAGTTTGATCAGCTCATCGTCGCTCGTCGAGCCGAGCAGGCGAACGTGGTCGTCAAGCCGGAGCTTTGAAACCACCTTGTTGATTTCGCTGACGACGTCATCGCGGTGCGTCAGCGATTCGGTCGGGTTGCCGCCGACAATTAGAAACAACGCCCGTGGCACTGCGCGGACAATATCGACGAAAGAATTTTCGATAAATTCTTTGACCCCCTTACGTTTTGCCAGGCGTCCAACGAAGAGAATAGTCTTCCTACCTTTACTTTCCAAGGTTCTTTGGCTGCGGCGCCATCCAGTGGCACATCGAAACGGTCCGGCTCCACGCCTGGAGGAACGACAATGATTCGCTCAGGCGGAACTCCTTCGATTGCCCCAACCGTGCCGTGATAGCCGCTATTGGCAATCACTTTATCGCAACTCTTCAACCAGCGAACGCACAGTTGCTGCGTACAGAAAACTCCGGTAAATAATATCCAAGCCGTGCGTTTGGAGAACCAGCCGCCGACCAAACAGGCGCGCGAGGATCAGCGCCAATGGCGTCACCAAAACGCTGCCGCCGAAAATAACGGCGATGTGCCGATTGCGCTGAAAAAGGACAGTCCCCGCCAAAGCGCGTAAAGCGCGAAGGGAACTAACACCCGGCAAAGGCGCGCGGGACACATCTTTCTCTTCGAACACGGAGAGTCGAGTATGCGCCATGTAATAACATGCACGGAATGTTTCTTTCGGAGTTCCACGCACAGACTGCCGATGAGATTCTCGATGCCGCCGCGGCGCGGCGGATAGTTCCACGTGATTACAAGGATCTCCATGCGACAGTTTATCGATGCTTCAGACCGCAGAGGTGATAAACTTGATATTGCCAAGACAACGGCCAAAGCGGTAATGCCAACGCCTGCGTGGCCCGGATGAACCAGAGATACCAGGGACCGCGAAGATCCACGACGCCGACAGCACGTGCAGATCACGCCAGCGGCGCTCGACGCGGAGGCCGGCGGAATTCAAACAGCGCTTCGCCATTCTTCGAGCGAACGATCCTCTTCGTGAACTTGGAAGCTTGGTGCGTGCCCGCAATAAAGTCCCAATCGTCTGGTAAAAAACCGCTGTTCGGCACGAGCAATAAAACTCATCAGCGTCGCGGTTTGGCGACTACGAACTATCTCGCGAAGCGCCGCTAGGGGATCTATGAGAATGCTCTAGGGCGCCAAGACAGGAAACAAAATAAAACTGACAGTCGATCAGTAAACGGCAGCTTCTCTGCCGAGCCACAGTGGAGCGTCGACCTCAGGCAAGGCTCGACTGACAAACGCTCCAGCGCTACTTGCGAGAGGTCGATACCTGCCGGGAACGCGCCGAGCGCCACGCACGGCCATCAAGCCACCTACACCGGTGCCGCAGGCGACATCCAGGACCCGCTGATTCGGCCAGGGCTCAAAATTCTTTGCAAGCCGTCGTAGGTGACGAGGACGGTCGACGTAGTGTCTACATCTCGATAGTAGACGGCGCCGTAAGACTCACGATCCGCTCAGGATCGATAATGACGAGGTTTTGTCTGATCCTATCATATGCGCATCAGTGGGCCATGAATATGAGTCCGTACTTCGTTCGCACCAGACAGCTGCAAGCCATAGACATATGACCCGGATAACACGCCAGCTAATCGCCAATTCTACGTCGCTCAGGAATGTTTGACTTTCAATCGGCTTCAAATCGCCCTTCTTGGTCCGAGGATGAGTGCCTTTCCATGCGCAACAAAGCGATCTGCTCGGAGACCAAGCCGAGCATGAAAACGATCACCCCCGTGGTCAAACATCAACGCGACATGTTCGTGAAACGCCCCTGGTCCGTGAGGTAAGTATACAAGATAATTCGACATGCCGGCCAGAAAAACGAGATGCTGACCGGCAAAAACACCCGGAACGGCGAAAACAAGGTGGAGATTTTAGTGATGATCAGCAGAAAACGGATGCCGTCGGTGACCAAGCTGATTTTTACTCTGCCCGGCGCGGTAGAGCGTTTGAATCGGTATGTATTTTACAGTCAACCCCGAGCGTAAAAACGCCAGCGTGAGCGTCGTCGGATAGGAGAACGTGTTGAGCAACAAATCGATGAAGCTGCAACGCATCGCGCCGCGAAAGCACGCGAAAGCCCGAAGTTAGATCCTGCACGTTAAAGTTGGTGGACGTACGACGCAGAGCAAATTGTAAAGACAGGTTCGCCGCGTAGCGGTGGAACTCAGCTTAGAGCCTTTGGCGCGGGCGCCGACGACCATGGTGAGAGTTGGTCGCCTCGGCTAGCAAGTTGGGACATATCTTCCGGTTTGTGTTGGCCGTCTCCGTCCATCAGCACGATCAACTTTCCCCTGCGCCGCGCGGATACCGCTCTTGATCGCGGCGCCGTTGCCGATGTTATACGCGGTGTCGAACCACGCTGACGCCGGCGTTCAAGGCAATCTCGGCGCTGCCGTCGGCGGAGCCGTCATCGACCACGATGATCTCCACTTGCGGCAGTTCGAGTGCTTGGACCTTGCCGAGCAGCGTCGACTAAAATTTCCGCTTCGTTAAAAACCGGAATAACGATCGAGATGGCGCACCGGCTAGCCATGAATTTGATAGACGGCGTGGATTGCGGTCGCGAAAGCTCAGAGGTGAGCCGGCTCTCGGCGAATCGATCTCCGCACTTCCCCTTGCTTGGGCGTCAAATTGTGCGCTAGAAAATCTGTCAGAAGATCCTCGCGGACCATGAGATGGGTAATGTCTTTGCGTGTTTAACTCTTGTTCAATTTGATCGGCGCTTTCAGCTCCGCGAATCGCCGCCAGCAGATATCCCGGCAACTCGCCGCCGTCATGAAAATAATCTCGCTCGCAATAATACGCTCTCCGGCCGATAAAGAGAAGATAAATTTTCGCCTTCGGCGGCGTGCTCTTGGCAATGTACTGGAATGAAGTGTACTCGGGGAGCATGCGAGCCAGATAAGCGTCGCGACTGACGGCGCCCGAAAGAGATAGCCGAGCGGCCCCGCTTCCGAAAATATTTCCTAGATAAATGCCATGCCAGCCCGCCGAAGAACATTAGCGCCGCGAATAAATAAACGGGACGCTTAATGCGCAGGTAAAGATTGAAAACACCGTAAACCGCCAGGATCACCAACGGCGGGACGATGGAGAGAATATAACGAATGCGCATGTCGACGAGAAAATAATGCGTAGGCGAGAAACAGCAGCGCGAAACCCGCCAGCAAGTTTTCTCCTCCAGCCATTTGCCTTTAAACGCCCATGGTAAAAAGACGATCAAGATCGGCGTCAGCACGCCGTCGAACAATTGCGGATTGTCGTCCTGCCCGGAAAAATACGCGCAAAGGCAAGCCGAAAAAGCTGCCAGAAATTTTCGCCATAGAATAGTTCCTCTTTGCGGATATGCCCCAGCGCACCGTAACCTGCGCCGCCGCTTTGCGCCCGCGCGCCGAACGAGAACCAGCCGCCCAATAACGGGTAGAATGGATTGCCAGTCTGAAACCAATTTTTCACCAGCCACGGCAAAACGGCAACAGCGTCAAGCTGCCGAATAAAGCAGCTCGCCACCCATCGCGCCAGGGCTGCTTACGCGGCGGCTTCGCGACGACGAGTAGAAACATCGAACCGATCAGTAGGCGCGGCCACCAACCCATTGGGTTTGGTGGCTAGAGCAAAACCAGCGAAATTCCGGTCAGAGCTAGCCAACGGAGTTGGTTTCTTTCCTCGCGCCACCGCAGCAGACCCAAAAGCGACGCCGTCGTGTGAAAGTAATTCCAAGATCGATGTAACCCCAGTGACTCAGCCGCGCGATGACCGGCATCGACAAATAAATGAAACAGCCAAGCAAGCCGTACACGAGATTCATACGCCGGCTCAAATAGGCGTATAAAAGCAAACCCGTGGAGTAAAGGCGAAAAGTCCCGTGAATCAATTTCGGAACGAAATCATATCCCCAATAAACCCACGGGGTATAGAGCATATCGAGCAGCATCGGATAGCGAAGCGCCAATGAGCAATAATGCCAACTGAACGAAGTACAAT